>Ga0214171_1000033_pt1 | contig 53361 bp, 52 predicted proteins | sample TroBogEpilimnion_40_FD_153009 | JGI IMG/M metagenome (GOLD analysis project Ga0214171, IMG submission 153009) | Freshwater microbial communities from Trout Bog Lake, WI - 02JUL2007 epilimnion | ecosystem: Environmental > Aquatic > Freshwater > Lake > Epilimnion/Euphotic zone | place: Trout Bog... | reverse complement strand
ATCGAGAATCCTTTTGGTCCCAAAGTAATCGGGATGTGATCGGAAAAGTGTAAAGTATGTGCTCGGTACAAAGTGTAAACCATGTGTCCGGTACAGACCCACGGTATCTTGGTGGCCCGGGGCGGAATTGAACCAGAGCCTAGGAAGGATATATCTTTACTGAGACTAATGCCCACCTTATTCGTAGTGAGTCCACATTCTTAAGATTCGAACTGTCTTCTCCTTGCGTAAAATTTCATAAACTAAACGATGTTGAATATTAATTCTGCGTGAGTAAGCCCCTTTTAGATCACCAACCAACTTCTCATAAGGTGGCGGATTTTGGAGTGGGTCTATTTCTATGATGTTCAATAAAATCTGTGCTTTATCTTTAAGGCCTGCGGCAGACAGTTTTTTAGCATCCTTAAGGGCAAATTTGGAATAAGCTAAATTCCAAGTCACCACTTCAATACCCTTTTACTTTTAGTAATAGGCTCAGCCATAGCGTCTTTAATTGACTCCCGCATTCCTGGAATTGCCAATAGATAAAGCGTCTCCTGAATAGCGCTCCAATCTTCTTCAGAAACTAAAACAGCATTTGCTCGCTTACCAGAAATAACTACTGGCTTGTGTGACTCTGCCGCTTGATCAATCAAACGGTAGAGACCTGCTCGAGCTTCACTTGCGGTTATTGTGGTCATGATTTCACTCCTTTTTAATATAGTACGTAAAAACGTACGTTTTGTCAAGTAACCATCTCTCCACCCGACCAAAAGAAAATGCCCCGCTTGAGCAGGGCATTATTTGATTTTGGTGGCCCGGGGCGGAATCGAACCACCGACACAAGGATTTTCAACTCTGATAGACCGTCTTCGTTATTTTTATTTTCAAAGTCTAAAAGCGTACCCTCATCGTTATGTGCGAGCGTGTGTATTTTTTTCTTCGCTGTAAAAAAGTATTTGTATAGCATCGCAACTATACCTCTCATCCGTCTCACAAATATTTTTTTATTACTCAAAAAACCACCAAAAACCCCACGATTTCGTATCAAATCAACACATTTTTTAGCGGACAGCAAAGCCTTGTACAGCGTGCCTCTGCGGAGATGTACAAAGTTAGTACCCTTGTGCGTAGCGTTGCTATAGCTGTTTGCGTGTCCGTTCTGCTTCACGCTGTTGTCGCTGTCTATCACGCTCTGCTTGTAATCGTTTCTTGTCGTTATCAACATTTTGCTTAAGCGAGGAGATGCGTGCTTGTGCTGGCGTAAGCGGAGGCTTGGGTTTAATAGTTTGTATTTCGTAAAAACGCATATTGTATTTACGACACTCAACTACTCACCTCTGTGTAGTTCAGCACATTACCCACACCATACATATGCTCACCTAACTGCTTTGCTATGTATGCGTTGTCAGCGTATATGAGGGTGTGGGCTGTTTGCGTTTGACTAATGCGTACCCATAGTTTGTATTGTTTCATTTTGTAAATCCACTACGCAGTTTGTTAGCGGCAACATCAATAGCATCATCAAGTTCACCTGCCTCTACAGCACCTTTAATAATCTGTAGTGTGCTAACCAAATCATTTGCTGTAGCAACCTCTACTGCGTATTTGCCTTTTGCTAACTCTAAAACTCTCGCACCATACCTGACTGCTATTGCTAACTTTCCGTTATCCCCTGTAAACCACCAAGCCTTTAATCGCTTACTTGTCTCTACCTGCTTGCGTAGTCCACTCTCTCTATCTGTATAACTGCGAAACTTTTTTACGCTAAATGTCTCACCACTTTGTTCTGCTTTAGCAAGTTCTATTTGTTCCCACAAGCGTTTTGATAGTTTTAAGCGACGCTGTAGTACTTGCGGCACTTGCGTAGTCTTTTTTGTTGCGGTTAGTTTGAGTGAGGTTAAACCATTCATTTCTAGCCCTTTCTTTATGTGCTTTTACACACAATAAGTTCTACTTTGTACAAAGGACAACCATTTTTAGACTTGTTTACTAATCCAACCTAATAAAAAGTCACTTTTTATTAGGCAGTCTTATCACAAGCATAAATAAATGTGACATATAGAAAAGAGGAAAGTTTTATGTGTCAACAATCACTACCGATTATGAGTAGCGACACTCAGTTGTTATGTCGCCCTAAAACTGGACATTGGTGTTCGCAGTGACGGAAAATCTGTGCGGTAGCAGAGACTTATATTCACTATCCTTTACAGGACGCTGTCAGCCTTGCTAACTGACTGAATAAAGTATTCATACAGCATAAAGTTGATAACTTATAAAGTTATAACAACACGAGTAAGCCCTGCTCACACAGCAACTTACAAACAGGACAAAGGTAGTCACTTATGCTTTTGTCATTGTTGCGTTTCATATTCAACCGCACATAAAAGGAGACAGCGAAACCGCCCTTACCAAAACTGGTTGTGCTTTAAGTGGTGTAGTAAAGAACTCATCAAAAGAACTTTTCTATAACTGAGCCTGATGTGCGTAAGGCTCAGTGTAGGTTGAATCTATCAAAAGTTCATCATCTATATTCATTCACATTTAATATCCATATTTAGATTGGATGAGAAAGAGAAAAATGTGATGAGCGAAAGCGAAATCACAAGCGAACGCAAAGCGTTTGCTTATACATAGGTGGTATAGGTAAAAGATCACCACTCAAAAAGTTTAAGTACTTCACCTAAAAAAACCACAGCCCTGTAAATCAATAAACATATGGGGTTTTGGGCTTGTACGAAGTTAGTACTCTTGTGCGTAAAACCACTTGTTTACACACAAATAGCAAAACTTTGTACATAAACACATCAAATCAACGCTACAAGCACTTTTAAGTACTTCTCGTATACATACACACCAGATTTAAGCAAAACAGCGTATAGCGTGTTTTTGATGTGGCTTTTTGACTACGCATTAAATACAACACCAAATATTTTTCATAGTTTCTTTAGTCTTTTTGCTAACCCCTTGTTTTTTGGAAGAGATTTTTAGTGACAGATATAGGTAGGAATATTTGTAATAAGAAAACAAAATAACTACAAGTTTTTATTTGACAGAGGAATACAAAATGGCACAAGCTAAAACACTAACGCAGAATGAAGTAGATCAAGTACTGCGATACATAGCAACCAAACAACGATACGCAATACGCAACAGAACAATGTTGCTCACCAGCTTTTATAGCGGTATGCGTGTAGGTGAGATTTCGAGTTTGCGTGTGTGCGATATACAAAATGAAGATGGAACGATTAAAAACGAAGTGCGTTTAAGTAGTTCGCAAACAAAAGGAAATATTGGAAGAGTCGTTTTTATAAATGAAAAACTACGGACAGAGTTAGCATCATATCTAAACTTTCATAAACCTAAAACAAATACAGAACCTTTGTTTTTTACTGAAAAACGAAAAGGATTTAGTGCGAACACAATGACACAATGGTTTTTTTGGTTATATAAAAAGGCAGGCATTAGTTCAGCTTCATCGCATAGCGGACGCAGAACATTTATAACGAATCTTGCTAACAAAGGTGTTGGAGTGCGTGTATTAGCGAGCTTGGCAGGACACAAGTCACTGAACACTACAATGATTTACATTGATACGAACGACGACATTAAAAGGCGTGCTGTAGAGTTAGTTTAACTTTTAAGTGCTGAGATAGCATTTTCTAATGCTTCTTTTTTATTCTGCTTTTTTACTTCATACTTGTTAGCACTTTTGGTGCTATCACTATGTTTACTGCGACTACCTCTAATGCGTGGAACGCCTTGTGGATCAATGCTTGGTTCATATCCCACCCTTGTATCCACATCTCTATCTAACCATAATCGTATCTCTTGTGCGAGCCTTGCGTCATTTCCATCTAACAAACTACACAAGTACATCACAGCATCTTCATAGCAAACTTCTGCTTTTGTATATAAGCGTTGTCTACCTGTGCTGTTATTGTTTCCTCGCCTTGTTCGATCTGTGACTGGTGTTGATTCAGCACGAGCGTGATAGAAATCCCCTTGCTTTATCTTTTCCATATACGCATTTAACTCTTGTGGACGCTCTACTACTTCTGTGTAATCCACATCCATATAACTATTTGCCTGTTCAAAATCTTCCCATTGCTGTTCAGTTAAAACACTTCTCAAATCTCTGCGTGTTATGTCTTCACCTTTTTTAAGGCGAGTAAGCAGTTCCTTTAATCGCTTTAAGCGTTTAGCCTTTAGTTTTGGATCAAGCTCTGCTACAGCGTTGGATTTGGCTTGCTGTGCTTGCTGTAGTTTGTTTCGGATTTCGGATAACTTGGACATTTACGCACAATGGTTGGTAGTTTGTACAACTATTATGCTTGAACTTTTGCTCCTTGTGCGTCCCCGCTACAACTCAATCCTGACAAAATTATCGATCTTTATATCCCATTCTTTTCTTACGGCAAGAACATTGCTATCTGGCAATTCCCATATCGCATATCCACATTCTTTCAAAATCGATTTAACTTTCTGATAATCTGTTTTATGTCTTTCAAAAAATATTATTGGCTTTGATTTTTTTATAAGATTTTTTGCCCCCATCAACGCAACATCTTCCATTCCCTCAATATCTAACTTTATTAGGACGCATTTTTCTAATGCCAATGAATCTAAAGTTATGGACTTAACTTCTTCGGTCGGCATAAAGATTTTTCCGTCATAATCTGAAAATGTTAGATCTTTTCGAATCTCATATGCCCCAAAATTTGCTGGAACATTTAGATCTAGACACTCCAATAAAATAGTTTCTTCGTTCTTGTCCGATATGACTCTATGGTAAGTCCAAACATTTTCTAAACTATTTAATGCTATGTTAGCGTTCAGCATTTGAAATATTAGTCGCTGGGCTTCGATAGCTACAACTTTTACATTGAATCCATCTATTTTTGACATTGATAATGAATAGACCCCTATATTTGAGCCAGCATCAATTATCTCTATTGAACTATTGGCAGGGTAAAACTTTTTTATTAGATCTTTCAAAAAATTTATATAGTTAATCTCCCAGCCCCCTGTCTCACTTATAAATCTACCAATCACATTGTCATTGCGATTGATAAGCAATAGTCCGTGGTCTGAATTTGTAAGTACATTTTTATTTTTCACGCAAGCCTTTCAGCCGCCATCGTCGCAGTCATCTTGCTGTAATGCTTTTCAAGCATTGCCGCACTATTGCCCATCTGCTTTGATAGCGTGTGTATATCCGTTCTTTTTTCTATAAGCTCTAATGTAGCATATGTATGTCTCAAGCTATACAGCGTTCTATTCTGTCCATCTTCGCTTTTCTCCAAACCACTATCACGCATTAGCCGTCTAAATGTTCCATTCAAACTGGGCGGTTGATAGCCATCTGTAAATGTAAAAAGTTTATGTGCTACTCTTGTTTTTAGTAGCTCATCAAACTCAATATCCTTTAACTCTACTTGTCTGTTGTGTATGCGTTTCAACGCATCAATCGCTTTGTGTTTCGCAATCAACCAACGCCCACCCGTCTTACCACTAACCCATATACGCAAGTAGCGTATGTCTTTATCTGTGTGCCACTCTATATTTTTCCAACATATGCCAAGTGCTTCTGTGCCGTGTCGTATCCCCGTATATAAAAGAATCTCTACATAGTCACGCAGTAGCGGTCGCATCTCACGCTCAACAGCGAGCCTGCCTTGCTTACTCCACTCCTCCATATACACAAGTAGCTTATCTATCTCTTCCCTGCTAAACGCAGGACGAGCTTTGCTTTTCTGTCCTCGTGTTGATAGCTTGGGTACGGCAACACGCTCGCTTGTCCATCCTCTTGCTATGGCAACACTACATAACTTACTCCACGCACTCGCAAAGTTATTGAGCGTACTTGCTTTGGGCAACTTACCCATCTGCCTGTTTCTCCACAACTCAAACTCCACGATGTCTGTGTGCGTTAGCTCCTCTAATCGTTTGTCCGTAAAGTAAGGTACAAAGTATTTTTCAATACAAGTGATATAGCTGTAATACACAATCTTGCCCCTACCTAAATCCAGCTCCTTGCGTAGCTCGTCTAATGTTGCTGTAGCTATTTGTGCGAAGTCGTGTGCTATATGTGCTAAACCCAATCGTTGTCTATATCGTGCTTCGTCATACATCGCACACGCAACGGCTACGGCGTGCTCTACGCTTGCTTTGCGTGTGCTAACCCTATACCAAGTTCCGTCTGCTAACTTAAAGCGACATTGATACAGAGGGCTGGCACTACGACGATATAAAACAACTTCGCTATCACGCAGATGTATGAGGTTAGGGTTAGAGGTATAGAGTGAGGGTAGGAGCTGTTGTTTGTGCTTTGCTACTTTCATTTCGCAAAGTTGTGTAGCGTGGGAGAGTAGTGGGGACAGCGTAGATTATTTTTACGCACGCAAGTAGCAAAAGTTTGTACAAGCATAAAAGAAAACACCCTAACCATTCGATTAGGGTGTTTCAGGTTAAATCTTGGTGGCCCGGGGCGGAATCGAACCACCGACACAAGGATTTTCAATCCTCTGCTCTACCGACTGAGCTACCAGGCCAAAAGAATGACTATTATACTCTAATGCAGACTTTTTAAGCCAATTTTCTCTGAGTTTTACTTTCGAGTATCGCTAAAGGGCTAGATTTAGGGTCATACAAAGCGTCAACTGATAGATTATACGTTTGTTCCATCATGTACTGTCCACTCATTGCAGCATGAGATGTTTGATCCGAAAAACATACCCAAACATCTCCCGGCATAAAGCCAAACTCTTCTTGATTTGAGTTTTTTTGGTAGCTCAAATCAGATTTCATCGCATCATGAATTTGGAGCATCAAATGATCATATTCACTTCTAAAAGACTTTGTTAAACCCAACTTATTTAAAATGCTAGCCTTAAAAGCAGAATATGGCTTGAGTATAGGTAGGAACTGTTCTACTACATTTTCAAAAGAGTCCCCAATACGCCAAACTCGTGGAACACCATGCGGATTAATATTCATAAAAACTCGCAATATTCGCTCCCCATAATTCGGTCGAGTTGCAAAAGCATCAACGTGAAGTCTCTTATCATCTGCACGCCAGGATTGTTTTCTTTCAAGTACATTAAATGGTCTAAAACTGGTTGGAGAAACCTTAAGATATAAAGAGTATTTAGGTACCAAAGTATTTACAAGACTATTAGCCGTCTCTCTAAACCTCAAAATGAAGTTTGTTAATAGGGTAATCGTAGATTCATCGCCTTGCGCACCTTTTAATTGCCCTGAAGAATCTAAGCTAATGTTTCTTGATTTTGGGTTTTGAATATTAGGGTTTAATAATGCCTTCTCTTCTGAAGATATCTCAAAAGGTAAATTTATGAAGTGCAAAACCTTGCCACTTTCCAAAGCTTTTATCCACTCTTCGTTATTTTCAATAATTGAACATTGGTTTACATCAATGTGAATTATCTGAGAGCTCATGTCGTTCATATAAATTAGGTGCTACTACTTCCAATTTTGCGAACATCAATCCCCAAAGCTTTTAGCTTTCTATAAAGGTGTGTTCGCTCTAATCCTGTTTGCTCTGAAACTCTTGTCATGCTCCCACCAGTCAACTTTAGGTGATATTCAAAGTAGGCTTTTTCAAATATGTCCCTAGCTTCACGCAGAGGTAAATCAAAGTGTCCTTGAACCAACTCTTTTACATCGGAAGATATGAATGACCCCTGAATTCGAGATGGATTCTCATGACTAGAAGAAAGATCAAAAGATTTAGTAACGCCTAAATTACTTTCATTATTACCAAAACCTATGCTTTCTTGAGCTTCTTTTGGCGATACCTTCTCCAAAGCTTGCGAAACGGTTTTCAACAGTTTTTGTAAGGCAATTGGTTTTTCTAGAAAGTTACAAGCGCCGATACGAGTTGCTTCAACGGCTGTATCAATCGTGGCGTGTCCAGACATCATGATAACTGGCATTGTTAATTTATCGTCTTTAGCCCACTCTTTTAATAAAGTTACTCCATCAGTATCTGGCATCCAAATATCTAATAGAACTAAATCAGGTAATAACTGATCTCTCACCGTTCTTGCTTGTTGAGCATTTTCTGCGGAATATACAACGTGTCCTTCATCACTCAATATTTCATTGAGTAATTCACGTATTCCCATTTCATCATCTACTACTAATATATTTGCCATACTAAATTGTCCTATTTACTCATTTTAATTCTATTGCATTTTGTTTAGCTCTTTTCAGCCAATCTCTCAAATAATATTGAAATCCTTGCACCTCTTATAACAGTGTCTCTTAAACGGTTTTTTAATTCTATTCGTGCGCCATGCTCATCCACTATTTTTTTTACCACAGCTAAACCAAGCCCTGTTCCTTTTATTTTTGATGTTACATAAGGCTCAAAAGCTCTTGATAAGATTCTTGGTGAAAAGCCAGGTCCGTTATCTGCAACAGACAACCTTACTAGTTTTTCGGTTTGATTTGAAATACCAACATAATTAACAGTTTCAGTTCTAATTTGTATCTCTGGTTCAGAATGAATCTCAGTTGCTGCATCAATAGCATTTTGCAAAATGTTATGAATAACTTGTCGAAGTTGGGTTGGATCGCCTAAAATTTCGGGAGCATCTTGATCAAGTTTTAACTCAATTTGCGTGCCTTCATATAAACCTAATATTTCCTCAATCAGACGATTTATATTGACTGGCAACATATTAGGGGCAGGCTTTTTTCCAAAATCTCTAAAGTTATTTACCATTGTCTTCATGGCTTGAACTTGACTGATAATCGTATTGGTTGCCTTGGCTACAATTTCTTCTTGTTCCTCTGTTAATTTTCCAGTTAGTTTTTGAAAAATACGATCTGCAGATAATTGAATTGGTGTTAAAGGATTCTTGATCTCATGAGCCCAACGCTGTGCTACCTCTCCCCAAGCAATTGACCTCTGGGCTGCAATCACTTCAGTGATGTCGTCAAATACAATGATGTATTGTTTGCCTGTTAATTCTGTTCCTCTTAAAAGTAAAATAGGAGAAACACTGTCTTGATCTTTTGCAGTGTCATATAGGTTTATTTGACGTTGCCAAGATTTAGCGTTATGCAATACCTCTTTATTATCAGAGATAGACTGCTCATCAGAGCCAACTGAAACCGTATTTGCTTTAAAAGATTCTTTGATCGTTGTTTCAAAATGAAGTAACTCTGGATAGTAACTAAGTGGTTTACCAATTAATTCATTAATATCTTTTTCCAAAATTCTTTTAGCGCCTTCGTTGGCTACTAAAAGCCTATATTGAGAATCAAGAACGAATACACCGGCAGTAAGATTAGCTAGTACTAATTCAGAAAAATCTTTCGATTGCTGCAAAGACATTCTCGCTTCTAACAATTGCTTAGTCATATTGTTAAATTCACGCGTTAACATCCCCAACTCATCTGGAGTATCCATTTGAGGCTTAGGAGACAAATCTCCTTTAGCCACAGCCTCTGTTCCCCGTAACAACATTAATAAAGGCCTTGCTAACTGACGCCCTAAAATTAAGGCTAGTAAGATTGCTATAAATAGAGCCATAAACATGGTTAGGGTTAACGAACCAATGTACATTTTTTTCAAGCCTAATCTACTCAGAGATTTTTCTTGGTAATCACTGTAGGCCTTTTGAACTGATTTAGCACTTTCTACTAAAGTTGGATCTAATCGTTTAGAGAGCTTAAGAATATTTTGATTTTCTAAAATATAAAATGCATTCAATTGATACGCATCTACATTATTAGTATTTCCATACTCTTCAATTGATGAAGTTGAATGGTTTCTTTTTAGATCAGAGAGCAGATCTTGACTAATAGGGTTATCAACTATTTCTTGGTGTGTGCAATTGACGCTATATAGCTCTTTTCCAGAGTTATCCGCGATGGTTATCTGATCCGTTTGCACAGACTTACATAAATTCAATAAACCCTGATTAGACTTAACATTGTTTAATGCAGGTTGACTTGCGAATGATTTTCCACTGGATAAGAATTCGTGCTGTGAAATTTCAAATGAGGATCTCCCTAACTGAAGTCCAGACTCTAATGCAGATTCAACATTAACATCAAACCAACTTTCAATACTTCTACCAACAAACTGTAAAGATACTGAATATAAAATGGCGCCCGGTAATACACCCACTAGGCCAAAAATCATAGCTAACTTAGCAATTAACTGTGTTCCAAAGTAACGTTGCCGCCATCGAATAGTTAGGGTAATAATGAGACCTATAATCACTAATAAGAGCACAACACCTACAACAATATTAATTGTGTAAAGCCAAACAAAATACTTGCTTAAAAATTGAGCATCCGCACTGATGCCAGTTAACAAACCAAGAAGTAACACGCCCAATACACAAACCAATACTAGAAAAGCGGTTAACTCTTTCTTAATCCCATATTGGACAGAAATAATGCTGTCAGAATATTCCAATAATGGCTCATTCATTATTTGGTCACAACCCTATATCTAGGTGTAACAACAAAAGGATGCCAATCACTAGTTAAATTCCATTCTCTTGCGTTTAATGCATTAATTTGAAAAGGTTTAGGTAATTGGCTTAGATCTAAGCGCATACGTATTGATGCTTCATACTGCTTGCCACTTTCTAAAGCATTTAATTCGGCTACTTGCCAGCCAGCAATCGCTCCTACTTGAATGAGCGCCTCCTCTAAAGAGTTTGCAGAAAGTGTCAATGCTCCCACATTTACTCTATAAAGTTGGGTTAGAGGTTGATAAGATAACTTTATATTTTTTATAGCAGTTATTGGTTTTTCTTCAAACCAATACCATCTACCCCTAGTTACATTAAACTCAGTAACAAAGTGAAAAGTAATTCCTTTTTTTACAGCATCACTTAATTCTGGTGGTAACTCTAATTGATAAGATGCATTAATAACCCAATTTTGATCAATTGGTTCAAATTGAATTTGACGAAGTTTTATTCCTTCAGCAAAAGTCATTGTCGAGAATAAAATTCCGACAAATAATGCAATCGTAAGGAAGAGTTTTTTCAAATGACTCATCTATTTTTTTGTAGCATTCCATAAAAAAAGCCATCATGCCACTCGTCGGGCAAAAGTTGGCCAAGACATTCTAATCGTAATGCATCTTGAAGATTTTGGGCAAACCAAGTAAGTTGATCTTCTCCCTCTTGAGGAAAAATTGAGCAAGTTACAAACAACATTTTGCCACCCGGTTTTAGAAGTTGCCATAACTCTAAAACCATTTTTCTTTGTAAATCTTGAAGGTGTTTAATGTCCTCTAGTCGTCTTAAATACAATATATCGGGATGCCTTCGCATTATCCCAGTTGCAGAACACGGAACGTCTGCTACGATGACGTCGTAATGTTTGCCTTTCGACCAGTTTGCAGGAGTTGTAGCGTCTCCTATTATTAAATTTGCTCTTAAATCAAGTCTCTTTAAGTTTTCCTGAACTCGCTGCATACGAGTTTCACTAATTTCTAAAGCATCTAATTCAATATCAGCATATTCCAATAAAGCTGAAGCCTTGCCACCTGGAGCGCTACAAGCATCCAAAATAATTTCACCATTTTTAGGAATAATTAAATGGGTTGCAATTTGCGCGCCTAAATCTTGAATGCTTATGTACCCTTCAGAAAATCCTGGTAATTGTTGCACCGGTACTGAGCTTTGTAATGCAATTGCATCTGGGGCTAAATCTTGCCACTTTTGGGGTATTTCTAAATACTCAAAGTTTGAATTTTTAAGTAATTCAATATATTCGTGTCTTGATATTTTTTTTCTATTGACCCTTAAAAACATTTTTGAAGGCTTTAAATTTGCTTCTAAAATATCATTAAGTTTATTAGGGTATGCCTTTTTAAGGGATTTAACCCACCATGATGGATATTGAGCATCTAATGGATTTATATTCAATGATTGAGGGTTATCAATAATTTTTCTTAAAACAGCATTGATAAGGCCTTTTGCATGTCTTGTTTTTACAGATTTTTCTGTTGCCTTAACTGTTTCATTTACCAAAGTATAGGGAGTATATTTATTTTGTGACTCATTGAGTAAAGTACTAATGGAAACAATAAAAATGTCTTCAACTTCTGTATCAATCTCTTTTCGAAGATACGAGTCAAGCGCTTGTAAGATTTTGGGTTTAAAACGTAGGGCATCAAAAGTTAAACTTTGAGCGGCAGATCTATTTTCAGAAGGGCAATTAGATAGAGCCTCTGTTAGAGATGTGCCCTGCCTTACTTGGTCTAGTAACTTTGCTGAAAGAGTAATCGTTTCTGCGAGATTACTCCCTAAGCTCTTTTTCGGTAAGGATCGTAATGTATCTTTTTTGTTATCTTGCACTATGTTGGATATATTCCTGTCTGAGACATTTGCACTAATTTATTAACTCTTTCATCAGTTGATGGATGGGTAGAAAAAAGACCTTTTAGTCCTCCGCCCGATAAAGGATTCATTATCATCATTTGTGCAACAGCTGGGTGACTTTCAACCTGATCAAACGGGATACCTTTAACTGTACTCTCAATTTTTTTTAGCGCTGAAGCTAATGCTAAAGGATCTTCTGATATTTGCGAACCAACGCGATCAGCTTCATACTCCCTAGCCCTAGAAATGGTCATTTGAATCAAACTTGCTGCTAATGGAGCTAAAAAAATTAACAAAAAGCTTAAGGGGTGTGCACCCCCCTCACGATTTCTGTTTCCAGAGAACATTGCTAAGTTTGCCAAGCTTGATATTGCACCTGCCATGGTCGCTGCAATTGTAGATAACAAAATATCCCGGTTTTTAATATGCGCTAATTCATGAGCCATTACACCCCTTAACTCACGTTCATTCAGTATATTCATTATTCCTGAGGTTGCTGCAACTGCTGCATTTTCAGGATTTCTACCAGTTGCAAATGCATTTGGAGCATTTTCTTCTATTAAATACACCTTTGGCATTGGCAGTCCAGCTTTTTGAGAGAGCTCTTTAATCAAGTTGTAATAAGTTGGAAAACTTTGTTCATCAACCTGTCTTGCTCCAAACATTCTTAATACCATTTTGTCTGAATTCCAATAACTAAAGAAATTCATTCCTATAGCCATTAATAGCGCCATTAACATACCTTGAGGTCCTCCAAGAGCTCCCCCAACATAAACAAATAAGGCTGTAATGGCTGCCATTAACATGGCAGTTTTTGTCATATTAAACATTCAGAATCTCCCTCATTTTTAAAATTAAATACCCTTATTACTATATTTAACTATTTATTTCATTTAAATACTTGTCCAAGCTTTATTTGATTTCCTTTATAAAACTGAGCTGCACTAACTCTTTTCGCCCCAGCCTTTTGTATTTCTAATAAACGGATAACTCCACTTTTTCCAGCAACACAAATACCTAAATCACTCATTTCTATAATCTCACCTGGCACATATTCAACATTTTTTGACCATTGATTGGAGATATTTTCAGATAACCAAATCTTAAATATTTCTCCATCAAGCGTCGTTGTAGCACCAGGGGATGGATTTAGTGCTCGAATTTGTCTATCTATCATTGAGGCATCTTGTGACCAATCTATTTTTGCCTCTTCTTTTTTTATTTTTTCGGCATACGTAACACCTGTTAGGCTTTGCTCAGTCAATGGAATTTGTTCACCGCTCGCGATTCTATCTAGCACTTCTTTTAATAATCTAGCGCCTTGAGCCGCTAATCGATCGTGTAAGGTTACTGTTGTATCAAGACTTTGTATTGTCATTGTTTCTTGATCGATGATTGCTCCTGTATCCAGCCCAAGGGACATTTTCATAATACAAGTTCCTGTTTGTTCATCCCCAGCCCAAATAGCCCGATGAATTGGCGCAGCGCCACGCCATCGAGGCAGTAATGAGGCGTGTACATTGATACACCCCATGGGATTCCTTGCTTCAACTAAGTCTAGCAACCATTGTGGCAATATTAAGCCATAGGCTGCAACTACCATTACATCAAAACTCATATTCTCTAATTGATTTTTTACCGCGTTAGCTTCTTCTGGATATTTACCATCTAACTTAAGAGAATGCGGCTGAAGTATTGGAACACCCATGGATAAAGCTTTTGATTTAACCGCACTCGGCATGACCTTCAAGCCTCTTCCAGACGGCCTATCTGGCTGAGTCAATACACAAGTGACTTGATGTTCTGATTCTTGAATAGCTTCAAGAATAATAGCTGCGAACTCAGGTGTTCCTGCAAAAACAATCTTTAAAACTTTTTTCATGGCTTGTATGGCAGAATTGCCCATTGTATTTCTAATGGTGGAGCATCTTTTTTCATCGTCCAAGGAATTGACTCAACCCCTTTGATAGTTGCTTGATCAAACATTTTTTGTACCTCTGGGCTTGGTGGGTGACCAGCCCTCCACCACTTACCCTCAACTTTTGGTACGTGATCTATCAAGATTAAAGCTACTTGTTGCTTGTCTTTATCTTTCATCCAAGGAGATAGCAAATCGTTACCATCTATCCATGGCTTCATTTGCCTTCCTTTATCAATCGGATCGTGAATAATTAAATTTCCGATAATCCAGGTATCTCCAACAATAAAACGAATTGGCTCCCCATTTGTTAGCTCAGGATGTTCTTGCCAACGCTGCTGAATAACTTTCGCTAATTCTTCACTCGGAAAATTACCACGACCTTGTTTACCCAAATAACTTGCCCCGGGACCACTGAACACACCAAAAAGTAATGCAAAAATAAAATGTCCCAAGATTACAGCCTTCGCAATGCAATCCATTTTTAAATACTGATTTCCATATGCCCATGAAGCAAAACCAATAGCTATAAAGAAAGTAACTGCCCACTTAGCTTCTATTTTTTGATCAAAGATTATTCCGATTAGCATTGCAAACAATGCTGGGCCTAGCGCCAGCATCATTAAAAAGATTTTGTCGTCTTGACGTATTTGTTCCCACCAATTAGCACTTGGATTTTTATTAACTTCGGTTAACTGAGACTTTTTATAGAGCCAATATAAATATCCAACAAATACACAACAAGGCAAAATTCTAAATATTTGAGTCAATAAGAAATCTCTGAATAATTCTGACAACCTTTGCCAAAATGTTGCCGGTATTTGCATAGCTTGGGAAACATAATAAATTGGCCCCTGGCCATGCATGGTTTGGTCATATAGCCATAACAAATGAGGTAGTGCGATAAATAAACTAAAAACGACCCCAATTCCTAAACCTTTCCATGCTCGCAAATTTTTCCATCTTGCTGAAACAAAGAAGTGAAATATCAATAGAGAAATTTGAATGAGAACGCTGTACTTTGAAAGAATAGCCAAGCCCGTAATTAGTCCAAGTAGTGCCCACCACCAATAATGTTGACTATTTGATAGACTTCTTTCTTGCTCCCACGTACGATAGTATGAATAATACATAGCAGCAATTGACCATAACTGCATAGAGTTATGGTTGTAATCACCACCACGAATGGTGAAATAAATTAAAAAAGAGCTCGTTAGAATACCCAACAACGCCACTTCATGAATATTTTTAAGGCCTGAATTTAGAGCAATTCTGCGATACAAATGGTATGTAATCCATTGGCATATCACCACACACAACAATCCTAAACAAATCGTAAGCCACATTTGTCGACCAAATATCAAGGTCAGAGGGTACAACAGCCAAGTTGGTAAAGGGGGATGTTTTTGATAACCTAACTCAAAACTATTTGCCCAAACTAATTCCTCCATATTGTCCCATTCAGGAGCTTGCCGAAAGATTACGAATGAACAAAACCAAATCAAGCCAATTAGCAAACACATGGCTATCGCAAATATGGATTTATTTTTTAACACTTGATTTGTGGAGAATATCAAAAATTTAGTTCTCGAATTAATATTGAATAATGTTCTGATTATAAAATTACAGTTAAACTTTAGGGTATGTCTATGCTAGAAAACCGACCCCTCAATTTTAGTCTATCGATTGTTGTCCCTGCTTACAACGAATCATCTAATTTGACACAATTTGTTGCAACATTAAAATCTGTTCTTGTCAGCATTACACCACGATATGAAATTCTAATCATCAACGACGGCAGTAAAGATAATACAGATGAAATTGCACAAGAATTAGCTTTACAGCCAGGGGTAAGATACCTTGAGTTCTCCAGAAACTTTGGTAAAGAGGCTGCATTATCTTGTGGTATTGATTATGCACGCGGTGATGCAGTTCTTCTTATAGATGCTGACTTTCAACATCCTCTATCAAAACTAGAAGAAATGTGTCAATTATGGCTTTCTGGTTATGACATGGTTTATGGCGTTATTGTTGATCGACAAAGTGAAGGTGTCTTAAAAAGGGTTGGAACTCGCTTTTTTTATTCCATAATGAGTACAGGTGCTGACGTACCTATCCCCGAAAATGCTGGTGACTTTCGTTGGCTTGATAAAAAAGTAGTTAATGCACTTCGTGCATTGCCTGAACGCAATAGGTTTATGAAGGGCTTGTATGCATGGGTTGGTTTTAAATCGATAGCTATGCCTTTTATTCCTTCTGATCGCTTAAGTGGAACATCTAGTTTTCGCTTAAGTAACTTAATTAAATTAGCGCTATCTGGTTTAACCTCATTCAGCACATTGCCATTAAGAGTGTGGACTTTTATTGGAGTCTTTATTTCTTTTGTAGCTATTGCATATGGAATATATGTTGTCTTTGATACTTTAATCAATGGCAACCCAACAAGTGGTTGGCCAACGCTTACAGTTGCACTGATGTTGTTTTCAGGTGTGCAACTTCTTTCTATTGGTATTCTTGGAGAATATATAGGTCGAATTTTTACTGAAGTAAAACAACGCCCCCTATATTTAGTTTCTAAAGACCATGACAATAGTCAGCTTGATTCATAAAATTCCGCAACCCATTCGATTTGTAATGGTTGGTGGAACTGCGGCAGCAGTTCATTTTTCAGTTGTTCTTATCCTTGTAGAACTTTTTTTTAGTCACCCTTTAATTGCAAACCTTATTGCTTTTTGTATAGCTTTTTGTGTGAGTTTCTCAGGACAACGTTTATTCACATTTTCTAATACCAATAAATCAATTAAACAATCTCTATTGCCTTATCTATTGATTTCAGTAACGAGCTTTATTTGCAATGAAATACTTTTGAGTATTGGAATCTATATTTTTAAAATTCCATATCAAATTGCGTTGATTATTGTATTAATTCTAGTTGCAGTTGGTACTTATTTCAGCAGTAAATATTGGGCTTTTGCTAAAACATAATATGAAAATATCTATTTGTGCAGATGATATAGGTCAGGATATAGAAATTACTGATGCATCCTTAAATTTATTTGATCAGCAACGCTTAAATAAAATTAGCATATTGATTCAAGGACCAGCTGCACGACAAAGGGTCCATGAAATATCTCTAGCCAGAGAGAAGGGGCTTCAAGTTGGACTTCATTTCAACTTAACACTGAGATTTAATGACACAGACTTTTGCATGCCATTAAACCAATTAATTATTCTTAGTCAACTACGACTATTACCATCCATAAAAATTAATCAGCAAATAGAAAAACAACTCAAATTATTTGAGGATACTTTTCAATTTAAGCCTGATTTTATCGATGGTCACCAACACGTCCATCAATTTCCTCAAATCCGTGAGGAGCTAATTAGAGTAATTAAAGAACTCAATTTTAATGACCCAAACTTTTGGATAAGAAGCACAATACTACCTACAAATAAAAAAGATATTCCTGAAAAATTCAAATGTAATTTATTAAATATTCTTGGGGGTTATCAATTTATTCAAATGTTGAATAATGCCAATATTCAATTTAACAAAGGTTTTCTAGGCGTGTATAACTTTAATGCACCTAATACGAGTTCATACAGACTTTTAATGCAGAAGTGGCTTTCCCTAGCCGAACCAAATGCTTTGATAATGTGCCACCCAGCACTGAGCGCATTTGAAAATGATGCTATAGGGATACAACGAAAAGTGGAGTATGAGTATCTAAGCTCCATGCAGTTTGCTGAGGACCTAGAACAATTTAATTGCAAACTGTTCTAAGAATAATTTCAAGAATGAAACTTCTTTTTCATTTTGCCTTTAACGCGAGCGCGCTTTAAAGGGGAAAGGTATTCTACAAATACTTTACCAATTAAATGATCCATTTCATGCTGCAGGCACACTGACATGATTCCTTCAGCATCTATTTCAAAATATTCGCCTTTTAAATCTTGAGCGCGTACTTTTACACGATCTGGTCTTGTTACTTCATCAAAATACTCTGGCACTGATAAACATCCTTCACGCCAACTTTTCTTCTCTTCACTAGCCCAGATTATTTCAGGGTTAATAAACACCTGAAGTTCATCCCTACTGTCTGAAATATCAATAACGATAATATTTTCCTGAATATTTACTTGCGTAGCAGCAAGACCAATTCCTGGAGCTTCGTACATGGTTTGTGCCATGTCAGCTACCATTTTTTCTAATCTCTCATCAAAGTGCGTCACATTTTTAGCAATCTTGTGAAGCCTAGGATCTGGGTAGCATAGAATTTCTAAGGTTGGCATCTTGTGTAATATTTCAATTAATGTGATTTATTCTATACGAATTTCTAACTTGATTTGAAATTCGGCTTATTCTACATATTTTTCGATTAAATTAATTTTCATAAAAAACAAATACTTATATATAATCTTTTACTCATTTGTTATTTCAGCGTATAAAATGCAACACGAAATCTATTTCTTCAGGTAATAATAAAAAAAGAAATTAACAATTAAGGTACAAAAGTGGCAAAAAAATCCGCCTCATTAAATCAAGAATCTGTCAGCAATAAAACATTGGTTATTGCTGAAAAACCATCTGTGGCTGCTGATATTGCAAAAGCACTTGGTGGTTTTACAAAACATGAGGATTTTTATGAAAGAAACGATTTCATCATTTCTTCCGCTGTTGGACATCTTTTAGAAATTGCAGCTCCTGAAGAATATGAAGTCAAACGTGGTAAGTGGTCTTTTAATCATTTGCCTGTCATTCCACCACGCTTTGAACTTAGGCCAATCGCTAAAACCGAAACTAGACTTAAGGTACTTCAAAAATTAATTAAACGTAAAGATGTATCAAAATTAATTAATGCCTGTGATGCGGGTCGTGAAGGTGAATTGATTTTTCGTTTGATTGCTCAACAAGCTAAGGCCACTCAACCTATCGAAAGACTTTGGCTTCAGTCCATGACTCCTAATTCGATTCGTGATGGTTTTGCTAAACTTCGTTCCGATAATGAAATGATGCCACTTTCTGATGCTGCAAGATGCCGCTCAGAAGCTGATTGGCTCGTAGGGATAAATGGCACTAGAGCAATGACTGCTTTTAATAGTAAAAGTGGCGGTTTTTTTCTAACAACTGTTGGTAGAGTTCAAACTCCAACCTTATCCATTGTTGTGGAACGTGAAGAATTAATTCGACGTTTTATATCTCGTAACTACTGGGAAGTAAAAGCAGAATTCATTTGCGCTAAAGGTGTTTACGAGGGAAGGTGGTTTGATCCAGAATTTAAAAAATCATCTAAAACACTAGCTAATGATCCCGAACTTCGAGAAAGTAGAATTTGGAGTGAGGCTGAGGCTAAAAGCATAGTTGTTGCTTGCCAAAATAAAAGCGGCTCTGTAACTGAAGAAGCCAAGCCATCAACTCAACAAGCACCTCAATTATTTGATCTAACTAGTTTGCAAAGGGAGGCCAATGCGCGGTTTGGCTTTTCAGCTAAAAATACCCTTGGGCTTGCCCAAGCCCTATATGAACGCCATAAAGTTCTGACATATCCAAGAACTGACTCTAGAGCACTTCCAGAAGATTACATCAATACCGTTAAAGAAACGATTGAACAATTAGGTGAATCTGTTCCAAATTATGCAGAATTTGCCAAAAAAATTAAAGATAATAATTGGGTTAGGCCTAATAAAAAAATCTTTGATAACTCAAAGATTTCTGATCACTTTGCGATTATTCCAACTCTTCAAGCTCCACCTAAAACTCTTTCGGAACCTGAACAAAAGTTATATGACTTAGTAGTTAGAAGATTTTTGGCAATCTTTTTCCCTGCAGCTGAGTTCATGATTACTACTCGCGTTACAACAGTTAGTGGTATGAATTTTAAAACTGAAGGTAAAGTCCTCGTTGAGCCTGGTTGGTTATCTGTTTATGGAAAGTCCAACTCTGAAGATAAGGAACTTATTGCGGTTGCTAAAGACGAAAAAGTTAACACTGAGTCCATCAATGTTGTTGCACTACAAACAAAACCACCAGCACGTTATTCAGAAGCCACCCTTTTATCTGCAATGGAAGGCGCTGGAAAATTAGTTGAAGAAGATGAGTTCCGTGAAGCAATGGCAGAAAAAGGACTTGGTACCCCAGCTACTAGAGCTTCAATTATCGAAGGTCTTTTATATGAGAAATATATCGTTCGTGAAGGTCGTGAATTAATTCCTACAGCAAAAGCTTTTCAGTTAATGACACTTTTAAGAGGCTTAGGAATTGAAGAACTCACTCAACCAGCGCTCACGGGCGGTTGGGAGTTTCAGTTATCCCAAATGGAAAAAGGTCTTATAAAGCGTGAATCATTTATGCAAGAAATTGCTCAAATGACTCAACGTATCGTGAAAAGAGCTAAAGAATTTGATAGCGATACAATTCCTGGCGATTACATTACTTTAAAAACACCTTGCCCTCACTGTGGTGGTCCTGTTAAAGAAAACTATAGAAGGTTTGCCTGTGAGAAATGCGGTTTTTCTATTAGTAAAATTCCAGGTGGAAAAGCACTTGAGTATGTAGAAGCCGAAGAGCTTTTGGAAAACAAACAAATTGGCCCTCTCCAGGGTTTTAGAAGCAAAATGGGACGACCATTTGCGGCAATTATTAAACTAAGCCCAATTCCTTTGGATGACAAAGATTATCCAAATGCTGGCTTCAAACTAGAATTTGATTTTGGTAATTCAGATGAAGATAATTCAGAGGTTGTGGACTTTACAGGCAAAACTGCCTTAGGTCCTTGCCCCAAATGTTCTGGTGCTGTTTACGAACATGGTATGAAATATATTTGCGAAAACTCAGTAGGTCCTAATAGAAACTGTGACTTTAATACTGGTAAGGTTATTCTTCAACAAGAAATCGCTGAAGAGCAAATTCAAAAATTACTCGCAAATGGTAAGACAGATCTTTTACCAAACTTTAAATCTCAAAGAACTGGTCGTATTTTTAAAGCTTATTTAGTTCGTCAAGAAACTGGAAAGATAGGCTTTGAATTTGAGGCGCGGGTAGCTAAAAAACGCGATGGTGATACTGAAGTTGCTACCTCCTCTGAAAGCTCGTCAGATGCTCCTGTCAAAAAGCCTGCTCGTAAGCGCACCTCACCTGCTAAGAAAGCCTCAACGTAAGCGCTTATTAACTCAGCCCCTAACGCTGACCACAAAACTCCCCTAGACCCATAGGCACATGCGATAAAAAGTCCATGATGCCCTAATATGGGTCCAATCAAAGGTAGGCGATCTTTAGAGGCACTTCGAACACCTACAAATGTCTTATTTATTTTTAAATCATTTGTTTGTAAATACTCACACCCAACTAAAGCTAAAGCTTTTTTAGCATTTTCAGAATCGCTTTCACCTCTGGCTTCTAAATCATCTTGATCTTCATCGTAGCTTGATCCAACTTCCCATAACCAATTTTGATCATTCGTCTTGAATGCTGGTAAGCAATATCCGTCACCTCTCAGTACGGTTTTAGGAAGCTTTTTGCAAAGCTCACTTTCTTGAGGAATAAGAAATTGCGTTAATTGTCCACGAACTGGACGAAGCGTTAAATCGATATTGGCATCTTTTAATAGTTCTTTTGTTTTAATGCCGCCGGATAAAACAATAGCTTTTGATGAAGCGATTAATACATTATTACTGTCATATATATGCCAGCGATTTTCCAAATATTTTATTTTATGAACCACTGTATTAAAAAATACATCATGATCTAACAAGACCTTCGTTTCAATTTGACAAATTTTAGGTAGGCTATAAATTGCAGCAGTTTCATACCAAATACCTGGTCGATCTAAATTTACTTTTTTTTGAGCTTCTTCTTTTGTAAATGTTGATATAGCGTTTTCTTCATACTTCATCTCTATTACTAATTCATTGGTATGGTTTATTCTTTCTATATCAAAATCTGATCTTGGTTCAAATGCGCCTTTAAAAAGTTGTGCACTTTGCCATTTTTCATTTGCAATTTGGTTTGCAATTTTTGTAAATCGCATCAATTTGTTTATTTTTTTCCCAATCTGTGGGTGTGCAAGTGCTGTTTCATGTGAAGAAGTTTCTTGCGCTATAGATGAATTTGCCTCTATTAAGGCAACTTTATATGCTTTTCTTTTTAACTCACCAGCAATAGTGCAACCTGCAACTCCTGCGCCTATTACGATTACCTCATATTCATTCCCTACTGCATGATTAATTTTCATTGCTTATAGATATAATTCAGCTTTAGTCTGTTATTTTGGGATTCAATGCAAGAGGATCAATTTCCAACGTCTGATGATAATAAATTTTTTTCAATTAGGAAAAAACATTTTTTTATCAGTGGCATTGTAGGAATACTTATCATCGGCTTTGCGCTTTGGTATCTCATATTACATGGTTTGTATATTGGATTTACCCCACCTGCTGAACCACCCCCTCCTTTAAGCCAAGAGTTGATCTCTCGCTTTAACCAATTAGAAGACCAATTAAATAAAACCATTAATGATGTTAATGAAATTTATCAGTTAAAGGAAAAACTAAATCCTCAACTTCCCAAGAAAGAAGATAAGAAAAACATGGGAAATAAAGGGGGTAAGTACTTACCAATTAATAAACTCAACTTGGCTGAAGATAATTATGAGCTTTCTTCCTCGTTTGAAAAAATTGGATTAGCTATCTTCCAAATTAATGAAGAATTACCTTACCTGAAAAAAAACTTACTTAATACAGTTTTTTTAAATACTAATTTGACAGAAGGTATTCCATTAATAGGGGAATACAAAATTAGTAGCGGGTTTGGCGAACGACAAGATCCATTTAACCTTCGGCCTTCTTTTCACCCAGGTGTCGATATTTCATCAGATATAGGTACGCCGGTTTTGGCTGCGGCAAATGGCGTTATTAAAAAGATAACACCCAATACAGATAAGACAGGATATGGAAACTATATTGAAATAAGTCATCCAAATGGTGTTTCAACTTTATACGGGCATCTTTCAGAAATTCTTGTAAAAGAAAACCAAACAATTCGTAGAGGGGAAATTGTTGGCTTAGTTGGAGATACGGGACGCTCTACTGGCCCACACCTTCACTTTGAGGTTCAAGTTGCTGGTATCCCAATTGACCCTCTAAGTTTTATGTCGCCAATTAAAATGAAACCAAACACAATTGCCTTAAGTGCCCTTAGTGCAGAAATTAAAGCAAAATGTGCGCCCCTACTGGTCATTGTTAAAGATGAAAACTCTAAAATCTTTAAGGACTGTTTAGCAAATAAGGGCACTAACGTAAAAAATACTTTGTTGGCAAGTCAAAATGAAAATGCTATCCCAAAATCAGATAGCACTTTATTCCAAAACGAATGTACTTATATAGATGAAAATAAGAGGTTGCAAGTCAAAAACTCAAGTCTTTGTACTAACAACCTCAATAGAAATTAAGCTAAAAGATTTTCTAATTTAGCTTTCGTATCTTTTAATACAGGTGGCAGTCCATAAGCTAGTTGCTCAAACAATTCCTCGTGCAACTTAAGCTCTTCTCTCCAAGATTCTTTATCTACAGAAATAACTTGGTTGAACTGTGACTCAGAAAAATCAATACCTTCCCAGTTCAAGTCTTTATAGCTTGGAGAATAACCAAAAATATTTTCTTCTGCATGAGCGCTATTATCAACACGACCTAGCATCCATGCCAAAACTCTCATATTTTCGCCATAACCAGGCCAGACAAACTTGCCATCATCATTCTTTCTAAACCAATTTACACAAAATATTTTTGGTAAAGTTGTATTCGCTTGCGTTAGTTTTTCACCAAGATTTAGCCAATGTTGAAAGTACTCGCTCATGTTGTAGCCCGCAAAAGGCAACATAGCAAAAGGATCTCTACGAACAACTCCTGTTTTACCAGTTGCTGCTGCAGTAGTTTCTGAACCCATTGTTGCAGCCATATATACGCCCTGCACCCAATCTCTAGACTCTGTAACCAAAGGCACTGTTGTTGATCTTCTTCCACCGAAAATAAATGCATCAATAGGAACACCCTCTGGATCATTCCACTGAGGATCGCACGCAGGGTTATTAACTGCAGCAACTGTAAACCTTGCATTAGGGTGAGCAGCTTTTCTTCCAGCAGCACCATCAGCAGGAGTCCAGTCTTTACCTTGCCAGTCAATTAAATGACTTGGAGCTTCCTTAGTCATGCCCTCCCACCAAACATCGCCATCATCTGTCAAAGCAACGTTTGTAAAAATGACGTTTTCATTTAATGAAGACATGCAGTTTGGATTCGTCAAGGAATTTGTTCCAGGCGCTACACCAAACAACCCTGCTTCAGGATTGATTGCAAATAATCTAATTTTTCCTGTTGTGGGGTCGACCCTTGGTTTAATCCAAGCGATATCGTCACCAATAGTTGTTACTTTCCAACCATTAAATCCAGCGGGAGGTATCAACATTGCAAAGTTTGTTTTTCCGCATGCTGAAGGAAACGCTGCTGCAACGTGATATTTTTTACCTTCAGGTGAAGTTACACCCAAAATTAACATGTGCTCCGCATTCCAGCCTTCGTCGCGCCCCATAACAGATGCGATTCGTAGGGCAAAACACTTTTTACCAAGCAATGCATTTCCACCGTACCCAGAGCCGTATGACCAAATTTCTCTTGTTTCAGGATAGTGAACAATATATTTAGTTGGGTTACAAGGCCAAACCACATCTTTCTCACCCGCTGCTAATGGCTTTCCAACTGAGTGAACACAAGGAACATACTCACCCTCATTGCCCATCACATCAAACACCTCTTTACCCATTCTGGTCATGATCTTCATGTTCACAACAACAAACGGACTATCAGTTAGTTCTACACCAATATGAGCGATTGGAGAGCCTAAAGGACCCATAGAGAAAGGAACAACATACATTGTTCTTCCACGCATACTTCCTGCCATCAAGCCACCCATTGTTTGGCGCATTTCAATTGGATCAATCCAATTGTTTGTAGGACCTGCCTGTTCTTTTTTGGGCCAACAAATAAAAGTTCTATCTTCTACGCGTGCCACATCAGTTGGATCAGAGCATGCCCAATAAGAGTTCTTTCTCTTCGCTGGGTTTAGTTTTTTCATTGTGCCTGCATCAACCATTTTCTGACAAAGACGGTCATACTCTTCTGTTGATCCGTCACACCAATAGATTTGATCTGGTTGTGTTAGCTCTGCAATTTCATGTACCCATGAAATAAGCTTTTGATGATTTATATACGCTGGCGTATTAAGATTAATTTCTTTTGAGTTTATATTTGTTGTCATATAGGATCGAAGGTTAAAAATTAAATATCTATCATTTTCGCATTTTTTTTAATTTTTTCTTGTTGCAGTGCAACTTATGCAAAATTAAGTCCGGACTCTTATTTTACTTTCCAATACAAAACGAACTAAAAATCTTTCCTAATAAATCATCCGGAAGTAATTTTCCTGTAATTTCACCAAGAAAGTCTTGAGCTAATCTTAACTCTTCTGCAAAGAGCTCTAAAGTTGCATTCCCTTGATTTAAATAGCTTTTTGCATTTTCTAAATGCAATAGAGCCTCTTTCAGCGCTTCTAAATGCCTTTGTCGCGCCAAAAATATATTTTCCGTTTGAGACTCCCAGCCTATCGCCGATAAAACTTTAGCTTTTAACTGATCTATGCCGTCACCTGTTTTGGCGGATATATATAGCTTGTGATTTTCTGCATTCGTCTGTAATTGGTCTTTTTTATTCCAAATTTCCATCAAACATACATTTTGATTCTTTGTTTTGAGTAAATACTCTTTAACTTCTGTGAATAAAAGATCACTATTTTCTTGATTAGTGTTAGACGCATCTCTTAAAAATAAAACCACGTCCGCTTTAGCAATAGAATCCCAAGATCTCTGTATACCAATTTTTTCAACCTCATCAGAGCTTTCTCGAAGACCTGCAGTATCTACTAGCTGAATTGGTACGCCTTCTAAATGTATTTCTTCTCGAATTTGATCTCGAGTTGTTCCTGCTATTGGGGTCACAATAGCAATTTCCTCTTGGGCCAAACTATTGATAAGAGAACTTTTTCCCACATTCGGTGCTCCTGCGAGAACAACTAAAGCTCCATTTTTTAATAATGCCCCTTGATTAGATACTTTTAAAACGGAAAGTAGTTGCTGATAAATATCTTCCCATTGCTCTCGCGCATTGGCATTCTCTAAAAACTCAATTTCTTCCTCTGGAAAATCTAAAGTTGCCTCTACAAGTATTCGCAAATATGTTAACTTTTCTACGAGCGTATCTATTTGTTTGGAAAATTGTCCACTTAAAGATCTATTGGCACCTTTTACAGCAGCCATGGAAGTCGCATCTATTAAATCTGCTATGGCTTCTGCTTGAGCTAAGTCTATCTTATTATTTAAAAAAGCTCTTTCACTAAACTCACCTGGTTTAGCGAGTCTTAAATTAATGTCTTTTCCAATTTCAAGTAATCTTTGAATGACTAATGCAAGTACTAAAACGCCCCCATGCCCATGAAACTCTAAAACATCTTCCCCAGTGAAAGATTTAGGTCCCGGAAAATAAACTAATAAGCCTTGATCTATAGTTTGAAACTGATCATCATTAATATTAATTAAATATGCTTGCCTTGGCGTTAAATCTTTGTCGTACAGTTTTTTCAAAAGAGGACTTAAGTCCTCTCCTGATATCCGCACAACCCCAATTCCAGCTTTACCTACTGCTGTTGCTTGCGCAATGATTGGGTCTCTTTTAACCAACATCCTATTTTATTTTTTGGATGTTCCAAACATTCTATTTATTTGCCATTGTTGACCAATAGATAGGACGTTGTTCACTATGTAATACAGGACTAAACCGGAAGGGAAAAAGAAGAACATTAACGAAAACGCCAAAGGCATGTACATCATTACTTTAGCCTGAACTGGGTCTGGTGGCGTAGGGTTTAATTTTGTTTGGATAAACATTGATATCGCCATAATAATTGGCAATATTCCAATAGGAGTACTCAATCCAATAAGTCCACTAATCGCAGTATCTGGTTTTGATAAGTCATGTATCCATCCCATCCAAGGCGCCCCACGCATTTCTACGCTCAATAACAAAACCCAATACAAAGATATAAATACGGGTATCTGAATTACAACTGGCAAGCAACCACCTAGTGGATTAATTTTTTCTTGCTTATACATGCTCATCATTGCTGAGTTGAGCTTTTGAGGATCGTTCTTATATTGCTCTTTTAATTGTACTAATCTTGGCTGAACTTCTTTCATTCTTGCCATTGATTTATAGCTTGCTGCTGATAAAGGAAAGAAGATTAATTTAATTAGGATTGTAAGAATAATAATTGCCCATCCCCAGTTTTGTACGACATGATGAATTTGAGTAAGAATCCAAAACAAAGGCTTCGCAATAATCGTTAAATAACCATAGTCTTTGATTAAATCAAATCCTGGAGCTACATTTTTTAATAAAGCATCCTCTTCAGGTCCAATAAATAACTGAGAATCTTGTTCAAAACTTGATCCTGGCGCTATCGCATTTATTGCAGACTTAACACCCACACGGTATAAATTATTTTCTAATTTATCAAAATACACTTCTCTAGTACTTTCAGGATTTGGTATCCAAGCACTCGCAAAATAGTGTTGAACCATGGCAACCCATCCGGCTTCACCGGCTGCTTGTGGATCAGGCAGTTTTACCTTCTTTTTCTCGATATCTGAAAAAGGTATTTCTTTATATTTGTGTTGATCTGTGTATATAGCAGGGCCCGTGAAGGTACTGTAAAACTGACTCTCTTTGACGATAAGACTATCCTTAACCAACTCAGCATAAATATCTGGAGTTATGGGGTTGGATGTTTGATTAATAATTTTGTTACGAACTTTTAGAACATAACTTCCTGGTTCGAGGGTATACGTTTTTTCTAAAGTAACACCATTTTTGGTAGAAATAAAAACAACTTTCTTATCCGCTTCCAGGATTTTCTCTACAAAAACATCATTATGATTTGGTAAATCTAATCCTGCAGTAGTTAATCCACTTCTGGCTAAATAGGTTTGTTGTGGGCTTGTATTAAACAATGTAATCGGTTCATTGTTCTCAAAGTGTTTTTTGAGTATTGCCCGAACAATAGAACCACCTTTATTGCTGATATCAATTTCTATTAAGTCATTTTTTAAAGTAACTGTTTTTGATGGTGCGGTTGATACACTTTCCTTTGAGCTTTCAGGAACTGTATTTTGAACATCTTTTTTTTCTGAAAATTGAGGAGGTGCAGAACTATCAACGGCAGTCTTTTTTTCTAGAGTTGCTGAAGGTGGTGGTGCAAAAAGAGGTAATGGTGATTGTCCGTTTGAAATCTGCCAATTATTGAAAAGCATAATGCCAGAAACTGAAAAAACAACCCATAACAAGGTTTTTCTTATATCCATTTTTTACCATTAATAAAATTATTACAAAGCATGATTGTAGTGCTTTAAGATCACAAATCGTTATTATGTTTATGTGGTAAAGGATCATATCCCCCAGGATTCCAAGGGCCACATTTTAAGATTCTTCTAAATCCCATGAAGAAACCTTTTAAAACGCCATATTCTTCTATAGAAAGCATCATGTATTCCGAACAAGTCGGTGAAAATCTACACCTATTCCCCAATAACGGACTTATTAAATATTTATAAGTAAGTATTAATTTTAGAATGATTTTTTTCATGGTTTTTTGTCAAAGAATTTAATCACTTCCTGACGAATAGCTTTTCTTTCAGACTCCCGTAACTTTTTTCGTGTTTGTTTTCCTATGGGGGTATGTAATTTGATAACAATATCGTAAGGGACACTTTCGTTTGAGTTCCTAAAGTTTTCTCTAATTAATCGCTTAATACGGTTTCTATCAATTGCTCTTTTAGCATTTTTTTTAGGTATAGCTAAACCCAATCTAGAGCTTTCTAAATTATTTAATTGCTTATAGAGAGATAAATGTTTGCTATTACTAGTACTTTTATTTTTTAAAGTACGTGATATATCTTCAGAACTTTGAAGAACCGTTTTTTTTATTTTTTTCGTCATGGGCGATAATGCCGTTAAAAGTCGCCCATTAATAAATCAGTAGGGTGTAAACCCTTCTGAATTAAACAGCTAAACGCTTACGGCCTTTAGAACGACGAGCGTTTAACACTTGACGACCACCTCTAGTTTTCATGCGAACACGAAATCCATGAGTACGTTTACGGCGAGTTACTGAAGGTTGGTAGGTACGTTTCATTTTTTGCAATCAATCATTACTGAATAACATTCTATTTTCCATGAAATATATTCGATAGTCAATAGAATATTTAACTTTGTCATATTGTAAGAAAAGTTAATAATTAAAAAACGTTATATTTTAATAACTAATTGATTTTTATAAAATTATTAATGTTATTCACAAGTTATCCACAATTATTCCACAGGTTTTTCCGCTGTTGATAACTTATAAATTTAGATACAATCTACTTCCCATACAAACAATTTAGTAATTCAAAAAACAAAAAAATAATGTCGCATTTAGAGCAAACAAATATCTCCGTTCAAATTAGTTCCGAACCAAATCCGCAAAAAGCCTTTTGGGACGAGTTTTTGAATGATGCAGGAAAAGAAATGTCCAGCTCTCAATTCAAAACTTGGATTAAGCCTCTTACACCTATTGGTTTAGACCAGGGTAATGATACTTTTATTATTGCTGCACCAAATCAATTTAAGCTCGACTGGGTTAAAAATCAATTTTTCAATAAAATCAATCATTTAGCTGAAACACATTTACCTTCCGGTGTTCAAGTCCGTTTTATTGTAGATGCTAAAGCTTGTAGCATTAATGAGGCAGAACAAGCTCTTACAAGCTCCGTGATTGGAATTAGTGCGGAACCAGAGGATATCCTTTCTAGTCAGGATGAGCTTGATGACGATATTGATGGAATTTCGTTTCAAATAAACGTAGAAGATTTCTCTAAACTTAATCCAAACCTAACATTTGATACATTTGTTAACGGAAAGGCCAATCAGTTAGCTAGGGCCGCTGCAATACAAGTTGCCAATAATCCAGGTACTAGTTATAACCCCATGTTTTTATATGGCGGTGTTGGTTTAGGTAAAACACATCTTATACATGCCGTTGGCAATTATTTACTTCAACAGAAGCCATCAGCAAAGATACGCTATATTCATGCAGAACAATATGTTTCTGATGTAGTTCGTGCTTATCAACAAAAGGCTTTTGATAAATTCAAGTCTTATTATCACTCTCTTGATCTATTACTTATTGATGATATTCAGTTTTTTAGTGGTAAGAGTAGAACTCAAGAAGAGTTTTTCTATGCTTTCGAAGCCTTAACCTCTAATAAATCTCAAGTTATTATTACTTCAGACACCTATCCTAAAGAGATGGATGGTATTGATGATCGCCTTATTTCTCGTTTTGATTCTGGTCTAACAGTAGCTATAGAGCCACCTGAATTAGAAATGCGAGTAGCAATCCTAATGAAAAAGGCACAAGCAGAATTTGTTCCTATGTCTGAAGATGTTGCCTTTTTTATAGCAAAACATCTTCGCTCTAATATTCGAGAACTTGAAGGCGCTTTAAGGAAAATACTGGCATATGTCCGGTTTCATGGCAAAGAAGTTAATATTGATGTTGCTAAAGAAGCACTTAAAGACTTACTTTCGATTCAAAATCGACAAATTTCTGTAGAAAATATCCAAAAAGCTGTAGCTGATTTCTATGGCATTAAAGTAGCGGACATGTATTCTAAAAAAAGGCCCGCGAATATAGCTAAACCAAGACAAATTGCAATGTATATTGCAAAAGATTTAACACAAAAAAGCCTTCCAGAAATAGGGGAGTTATTTGGAGGGCGTGATCACACAACAGTTTTACATGCTGTTCGTAGAATTGCTGAGGCTCGTTTGTTAGATAGTCAACTAAATCATGAATTACATGTTTTAGAACAGACATTAAAAGCGTAAAATATACCCTGTGGATAAGCTTGTTGAAAAGTTATGTATAACTATGTGTATAAGATGTTGAGAAAATGTAGATAACTCATAAATATCATGCAAAATAGTAAAGAAAGACAAGTTATCCAAGATTTATCCATAAGTTATACAGAAGTTATTAACAGGTTTTTATTGTTGTAAAATATTGATTAATCTAGATATTTAAGATTATCCACAGAATTTACAGCCCTTATTACTATTACTAAGTTAAATATATATATATCAGGAATAACAACATGCAACTGGTCAGTACAACAAGAGATGTTCTCTTAAAACCACTTCAAGTTGTAAGTGGAATTGTTGAACGTCGTCACACTTTACCCATACTTGCAAATTTATTATTAAAGAAAAATAAAGATAAGATTTCTTTTATTTCTACTGATATTGATATTCAAATAACCACTACTACTGATTTCGGTATTGGTGAAGACGATTTGAGTACAACAGTTGGAGCGCGAAAATTATTAGATATTCTTCGTGCTATGCCAGAAGGTCCTGTAAGTTTGAATGTAAAAGACAATCGCATGGTTGTTCAAAGTGGAAAAAGTCGTTTTTCTTTGCAAACTCTTGCAGCAAATGAATTTCCTATCATGCAAGAAAATTTGCAAGATGTGCGATCCATTAGCATGTCCCAAAAAGAATTTAAACAGCTTGTTAGTCAAGTGTATTTTGCAATGGCGCAACAAGATATTCGTTATTATTTAAATGGAATGTTGTTTGTATTAGAAGGTTCTAAGTTAATTGCTGTAGCAACAGACGGTCATCGTTTAGCTTATGGTCAAATTAATCTTGATAAACCGATCAGTGGTGATACTGGAAAACTTGAAGTAATAGTGCCAAGAAAAACAATTCTTGAATGCCAACATTTATTAGAAGATTCTGAAGAAAACTTAGATATCCAAATTAGTCCTTCCCAAATTAAATTTACTTTCGGTTCTATTGAATTACTCTCTAAATTAGTAGAAGGTAAATTTCCAGATTATCAAAGAGTTATTCCAAAAGGTCATAAGAACATCGTTGTTGTAAAGCGTGAAGGTTTTCAATCTGCTTTACAAAGAGCCGCTATTTTGACAACAGATAAATTTAAAGGTATTCGCTGCTCTTTAAAAGATAATTTACTGATTGTTCAATCCACCAATGCTGAACAGGAAGAAGCACAAGAAGAGATTGAAACTGTTTACGCTGGAGATGAGATTGATATTGGTTTTAATGTTACTTATTTACTAGATGTTTTAAGTAATGTTAAGAACGATGAAATTCAATTAAGTCTTGGAGATTCTAATTCAAGTGCTTTAATTACTATTCCTGATAATGAAAACTTTAAGTATGTTGTCATGCCGATGCGTATTTAATTAACGAAGAACAAATGACAAACGAAAACCAATCTGTAACAGACTTATATAGTGCATCATCTATTCAAATATTAGAAGGTTTAGAAGCTGTAAGAAAACGCCCTGGTATGTATATTGGGGATACTTCTGATGGCACAGGTTTACATCATCTTGTTTTTGAAGTTCTGGATAATTCTATTGACGAAGCATTGGCAGGTCATTGCTCCGAAATTACAGTAACAATCCATACTGATAATTCCATTTCCATTATTGATAACGGGAGGGGTATTCCAACCGGAATCAAATACGACGATAAGCATGATCCAAAAAGAAGTGCTGCAGAAATCGTAATGACAGAATTACATGCTGGTGGAAAATTTGATCAAAACAGCTATAAAGTTTCTGGTGGTCTTCATGGAGTAGGTGTTAGTTGTGTAAATGCACTATCTAAATGGCTTCGCTTGACTGTTCGTCGTGATGGAAAAACGCATTTTTTAGAATTTGCTAAGGGTGTTGTTCAAAACAGAACGATTCAGGAAGAGAACGGATTAATTATTTCTCCGATTCCAGTAGTTGGGACGACTGATAAAAGAGGAACAGAGGTTCACTTCAGCGCTGATGAAGAAATTTTTGGCAAAGTAGAGTTTCATTATGAAATTTTAGTAAAGCGAATTCGTGAACTATCCTTTTTAAATAATGGTGTTCACATAAGGGTAATTGATGAAAGATCTGGAAAAGAGGATGATTTTGCTTTTTCAGGTGGTGTAAAAGGATTTGTTGAATATATTAATAAATCAAAATCAGTTTTACATCAAAATATTTTTTATGCAATTGGAGAAAAAGCAGCTGAAGTGGGTGGAATGATTACTTCAGAAGTTGCAATGCAATGGAATGATGGTTATACAGAACAAGTTCTTTGTTTTACCAATAACATCCCTCAAAGGGATGGTGGTACTCATTTAACTGGTCTCAGAGCTGCGATGACTCGAGTCATCAATAAGTATATTGATGAAAACGAATTGGCAAAAAAAGCAAAAGTAGAAGTAACTGGTGACGATATGCGTGAAGGATTAACTTGTATCCTTTCAGTAAAAGTACCAGAGCCAAAGTTTTCAAGTCAAACAAAAGACAAACTTGTTTCCAGTGAAGTACGTGGGCCAATTGAAGAAGTGGTTTCCTCAACACTTAGTGCTTTCTTACAAGAAAATCCTAATGATGCAAAAATAATTTGCGGAAAAATCATAGAAGCTGCAAGAGCAAGAGAAGCAGCAAGAAAAGCACGTGATATGACACGTCGTAAAGGTGTTCTTGATGGTTTAGGACTACCTGGGAAATTAGCAGATTGTCAGGAAAAAAATCCTGCTAATTCAGAACTATTTATTGTTGAGGGTGATTCTGCAGGTGGATCGGCTAAACAGGGTCGTGATAGAAAATTCCAAGCAATACTACCTTTAAAAGGAAAAATCTTAAACGTAGAAAAAGCACGCTTTGATAAGATGTTATCAAGTCAAGAAGTCGTGACTTTAATCACCGCTTTGGGTACTGGAATTGGTGTCGAAGAATACAACATTGAAAAGCTTCGCTATCACAGAATTATTATTATGACCGATGCTGACGTGGATGGAAGTCATATTAGAACCCTATTACTGACATTCTTTTATAGACAGATGCCAGAGCTTATTCAACGTGGACATATCTATATTGCTCAACCACCGCTTTATAAAGTTAAGCATGGTAAATCAGAACAATACATTAAAGATGACGCTGAATTAACGAGTTATTTAATTACTATCGCGTTAAGTGGTGCGCAAATTGTTAACGCTAATAATGATGTTTTTGAAAGCGAACAATTAAAAGAGTTAACTAATCTTTATTACTTGACTCAAACTGTAATTGATCGACTTTCAAGAACGATGGATGCAGATGTTTTGCGCGTTATTAGTGAAGGTGTAGATGTTCATTTGGAAACTTTGGAAGAGGCCACTCAATCTGCGAAGGATTTAACGATAGGACTTCAAAATAGATTGGGTGATAACAGCCAAAATTTAGAGATCATTCCACAATTAGAAGAACGAACAGAAAGATATCGCCTCCTTGTTTCAAGAAGAGTTCACGGTAACTTAAAACTAAGTTTTATTAACTCTGATTTTGTTCATGGTTCAGACTATGCTTCTATAAGAGCATTTTCTCAATCAGAGGCTGGAAAGATTGGAGTTGGTTCAAAAGTTAGAAGAGGTGAGTCAGAAAAGAGCAAAGAAATTGCTGTAACCAATTTTCAAGAAGCAGTTACATGGTTAATATCAGAAGCTGAAAGAACGGTTTCTCGTCAGCGTTATAAGGGTCTTGGTGAGATGAATCCAAGTCAACTTTGGGAAACAACAATGGATACGACAACAAGAACTTTATTAAAAGTTCAGATTGAAGACGCTATATATGCAGACCAAACCTTTATGACTCTTATGGGTGATGATGTTGAGCCAAGGCGTGCCTTTATTGAAACAAATGCCTTGATTGCAAAAAACATCGATGTCTAAACCAATACCTAAAACACTAAAAAAATCTTTTATATTAGTTCAAGATTCCCCCATTCATGGGCGAGGTGTATTCGCTAATAAAAATATTTCTAAGGACGAATGCGTTCTTGAATATAAGGGTGAAAGAATTTCTTGGAAGGTGGCTTTAGAAAGACATCCGCATGATCCCTCACAACCTAATCATACTTTTTTTTTTTCTATTTCAAATGGAAAAGTCATTGATGGGAAACATAAAGGTAACGATGCAAAGTGGATCAATCACTCTTGTGCACCCAATTGTTACGCTAATGAAATAAAAGATAAAAATAATCGCTTACGTGTATTTTTGTATGCAAAAAAAAATATCAAAGAAGGCGAAGAATTGTTCTATGACTACAATTTAGAAATAGAAGGAAAGCATACTAAAGCACTTAAAAAAGATTATCTTTGCAAATGTGGTTCTAAAAAGTGTCGCGGAACAATGTTGAGTAAAAAATAAAAACGTATATGCTTTTTATCAGCCTACCCGAATTAGAAGCCGCTATTAACTATTGGAGAAACCAATCTCCATCAGTTGGTGATGAGTTAATGTTATGCCCTGAAGTTTCAGCTTTAGCTAAACCATATGCTGTTTTAATTATTCAAGGCGCTCAACGTATCGCAGTTGACCATCTTGATGCAAAAGCACTAGCCGCATGGAATGCATACATGAGTCATGTTCATAAAAGTTCTGATAGACCTTAATTCTTTAGGAGATTAATTTGGACTATGGAGAATTCGATTACATTATTGTTGGTGCTGGAAGTGCTGGTTGTCTTTTAGCAAATAGACTGACTCAAAACCCTGATGTAAATGTCTTGTTATTAGAAGCGGGGGCTAAAGATGACTATATTTGGGTACACATTCCAGTAGGTTATTTATATTGCATTGATAACCCACGCACAGATTGGCAATTCAAAACGGAGCCTATTGAAGGCTTAAATAATCGTTCTCTCTTATATCCTCGAGGCAAAGTAATTGGAGGCTGTTCGTCTATAAATGGCATGATTTATATGCGTGGTCAAGAACAAGACTATAACGAATGGGCATCAATTACCAAAGAGCCAGAATGGTCATGGATTCCATCGCTTGATCGTTTCAAAAACTTTGAAAATTATTATGATGGAAATAATGAGTGGCACTCTGATAAAGGAGAGTGGCAAGTTAGTAAACAAAGGCTTCAGTGGGAAATCTTAGATCAATTTAAAAAAGCCGCTAATGAGTTTGGTGTTCCAGAAACAGTGGATTTTAATCGTGGCAATAATTTAGGAGTTGGTTATTTTGATGTTAATCAAACTAATGGTTGGCGATTAAACACAGCAAAAGCGTTTTTGAAAAAAGCAACCAAAAGACCTAATCTAACCTTAATCACAGGCGCATTTGTAGAGTCTTTGGATATTGACCCAATCACTAAAGTTTGTAAAGGGATTCATTTTGTTGGTGGGGGTAATGCTCATACGGCAAGATGTAAAGGAGAGGTTTTATTAAGTGCTGGATCTATCGGGTCAGTTCAAATCCTTGAAAGGTCTGGTATAGGCCAGGGCCCTTTACTTCAAGATCTTGGTATACCCGTTATCCAAAACTTACCTGGCGTTGGAGAAAATTTACAAGATCATTTGCAGTTAAGAATGATCTTTCAAGTATCTGGAATTAGAACCCTAAATACAATGGCAAATAACAATTTTGGAAAAGCCAAAATTGGGCTTGAATACTTATTCAATAGATCAGGACCCATGTCTATGGCCCCCTCGCAATTAGGTATGTTTATTCCTAGCTCTGAGAAGTATGATCGCCCTAATTTGCAATACCATGTTCAGCCATTGTCTCTAGAGCGCTTTGGGGAGAACTTACACCCTTTTAATGCTTTTACAGCAAGCGTTTGTAATTTGCGACCAACATCAAGAGGAAGTGTTCATATCAATAGTAAGGATGTATTTGCAAAGCCATCTATCAACCCGAATTATTTATCTTCCAAAGAAGATCAAGAGGTTGCTATTGATGCTATCAAGATAACGCGAAAAATAGTTGCTAATCCTGCCTTACAAAAATATAACCCTTCAGAAGTTAAGCCTGGCATCAGCGTGCAATCTGATCATGATTTAATTAAGGCTGCAGGTGATATTGGCACAACGATATTTCATCCTGTAGGAACATGTAAGATGGGTGCGGTAAATGACCCCATGGCGGTATTAGATGCAGATTTAAGGGTTAGAGGTATACAAGGACTTCGGGTTGTTGATGCTTCAGTGATGCCAAAGATAACTTCGGGTAATACCGCTGCGCCTACAATGATGATAGCTGAAAGGCTTGCAAGTTTATTAAAATAACCTCGTATAAACCCCTATACTTTGGCACTATCCGAATTTGTTTTTTTATAATATTCTCAGTTGCTTATGACTAATAATTCTTCCTCACTTATTCTTGAAACGCAAAACCTTTTTAAATCATTTAAAGGGTTTGTTGCCGTCAATGATGTAAATTTAAAAGTTCGTGAAGGAAGTATTCACGCTTTGATTGGCCCGAATGGCGCTGGTAAAACAACTTGTTTTAATTTATTAACTAAGTTTTTGTCTCCTTCAAGTGGAAAAATTATCTACAAAGGTGAAGATATAACAACTCTTTCACCAGCTCAAATCTCAAGAATGGGCGTTATTAGATCTTTTCAAATATCCGCTGTTTTTCCACACTTATCTGTTTTAGAGAATGTGCGCATCGCATTGCAAAAACAACTGGGTAGTGAATATCATTTTTGGAAATCTCCAAATACTTTAAATGTACTTAATGATCGCGCAATCGAATTATTAGAGTTAGTTGACCTTCAAGACTTCTCTAATCAGTTAGCGGTTAATTTACCCTATGGAAGAAAACGTGTTCTAGAAATAGCTACAACTTTAGCTATGGATCCTAAACTTATGTTACTTGATGAGCCTACTCAAGGAATGGGGCATGAGGATGTGGAGCGTGTTACACATCTGATTGCAGAAGTAGCCAAAGGAAGAACAGTATTAATGGTTGAGCATAATATGAAAGTTGTTTCAACAATTGCAAATACAATTTCAGTTTTGCAAAGAGGTTCTATATTAGCTGAGGGATCTTATGAAGAGGTTTCAAAAAATCCGCAAGTGATGGAAGCATACATGGGACAGGCGGCCGCGACATTATGACGATAGCATTAGAGATAAATAATTTACAAGCCTGGTATGGTGAGTCTCATATTCTTCATGGAATTAATTTAGAGGTTCATCAAGGTGAGGTTGTTACTTTGTTAGGTAGGAATGGCGCAGGAAGAACCACAACTCTGCGTTCTATATTGGGTCTAACTGACAAACGTAGTGGATCGATTAAGATTAACGGAAATGAAACCGTTCATTTGCCAACGCATCAAATTGCCCCAATGGGAATTGGCTATTGTCCAGAGGAGCGTGGGATTTTTTCAACTTTAACTGCAGAAGAAAATTTGTTTTTACCTCCGGTCATTAATAAAGGTGGTTTTAGCGTTGAAGAAATATATGAGATGTTTCCAAATTTGTATGAGCGACGCTCTAGCCCTGGCACGCGACTAAGCGGTGGTGAACAACAGATGTTGGCAATGGCAAGAATTTTGCGCACCGGAGCAAATATTCTATTACTTGATGAAATTACAGAGGGTTTGGCTCCAGTTATCGTTCAAAAACTTGGCCAAGTGGTGAAAAGCTTGAGACAAAAGGGATACACGATTATTTTGGTAGAACAAAACTTTCATTTTGCTGCGCCTTTAGCCGATCGTCATTACGTTGTAGAGCATGGAACAGTAGTTGAAGTAGTTTTAAGCAGTGAGTTGGCTCAAAAAACAGATATATTAAATAGTTATTTGGGTGTTTAGTTAATTAAATAGATGGGGAAAAACATGAAACTTAAGAAATTAGTAACCGCATTGATGCTCTTATCTTCTGCAGCCATTTCAGTTGCTGCGGACAATAAACCTATTAAGATTGGTTTTATTACCGATGGTGCTAGCTTGTATGCAGACATTGATGGTATAGGCGGTAAAGAAGCAATGGAAATGGCTATTGCTGATTTTGGCGGAAGCGTATTAGGAAGAAAAGTTGAGGTTCTATATGCTGACCATCAAAATAAGGCTGATATTGCAGCTGGAAAAGCAAGAGAGTGGATTGACCAAGAGGGTGTAAATGTTATTTTTGGTGGTACAAACTCAGGCACTGCATTAGCTACGGCGAAAGTTACTGCAGAAAAAAAGAAAATTTATATTAATAATGGTGCTGGAACATCAGCATTAACAAATCAGCAATGTTCACCTTATACAATTCACTACACTTATGACACGATTGCTTTAGCTAACGTTACAGGTAAGGCAATGGTAGAAAAAGGTAATAAGAACTGGTATTTTTTAACGGCTGATTATGCCTTTGGCGAGCAATTACAAAATGATGCATCTAAAGTGGTTTTAGATAATGGCGGTAAAGTCCTTGGCGCTGTTAAGCATCCATTAAATGCAAGCGACTTTTCTTCATTTTTATTACAGGCTCAAAACTCTAAGGCTCAAGTCTTAGGTATGGCAAATGCTGGTGGAGATACAATCAACTCTGTTAAAGCAGCTAATGAGTTTGGCATTAATAAGACAATGAAACTTGCTGGTTTATTGGTTTTTATTACAGACGTTCATAGTATTGGTATTAAAAATGCATCTGGTTTATTAGCAACAGAAGCATGGTACTGGGACTTAAACGATGAGACTCGTGCATTTGCAGGTAGATTCATTCAAAAAATGAAACGCATGCCATCTTCTGTACAGGCAGGTGATTACTCTTCAATGTTGACATATTTGAAAGCGGTTAAAGCAGTTGGTACAGATAATCCTGATCAAGTTTTAGCTGAACTTAAAAAAATGAAGATCAATGATATGTTTACTAAGGGTGGATACATTCGTAAAGACGGTACTATGATGCACGATATGTATTTGTTTGAAGTTAAGAAGCCTGAAGAAGTTACTAAGCCTTGGGATTATTATCGTGTAGTTAAAAAGCTTCCTGGTGAACAGGCATTTAATACATTGGCTGAATCTAAGTGTTCATTCATTAAATAATTTGGATAATTAATGGAATTATTTGGCTTACCATTGTCCGCTGTCCTTAGCCAACTCCTTTTGGGGTTGGTTAATGGCAGTTTTTATGCTGTTCTGAGTTTAGGACTTGCAGTTATTTTTGGTTTATTAAATGTGGTTAATTTTGCGCATGGTGCTATGTTTATGATGGGCGCAATTTTTACTTGGATGGCTTTAACCTTCTTCGGTATTGGTTATTGGCCAATGTTAATCCTTGCGCCTTTATTGGTTGCAGTAGTTGGAATACTGATTGAAAAATTTTTATTAAAGCACTTATATCAACTTGATCATTTATACGGGCTTTTGTTAACTTTTGGTTTGACACTAATTCTAGAGGGTGTTTTTAGATCATTCTTTGGTGTTTCAGGTATGGCATATAGTGTTCCTGATTCTCTAGCTGGCTCAGTTGACGTCGGATTTATGTTTCTTCCGATTTATAGAGCTTGGGTAGTTTTAATTTCTTTAATTGTGTGTTTTGGAACTTGGTTTGTTATAGAGAAAACAAAAATCGGTGCTTACTTGCGTGCGGGTACGGAAAATCCAAAGCTTATTCAGGCTTTTGGTATCAATTTCCCATTAATGGTCACACTAACTTATGGTTTTGGCGTTGCTCTAGCAGCATTTTCTGGTGTACTCGCATCGCCAATTATTCAAATTTCACCATTGATGGGCTCTAATTTGATTATTACGATTTTTGCTATTGTGGTCATCGGTGGTATGGGTTCAATTATGGGTTCAATATTGACTGGTTTAGGACTGGGTATTATTGAGGCGATTACTAAAGTTTTGTATCCCGAAGCTTCTAGCACTGTAGTCTTTTTGGTGATGGCTTTGGTCTTGTTAGTTCGACCAGCTGGTCTTTTTGGTAGAGAGAAGTAATGAATAAAAACCAGAACAAAGTTTTTTATGTGGCTCTTATTGTTTTTGGCTTAGTTGCCCCTTGGTTTTTATATCCCATTTTTTTAATGAAAATCCTTTGCTTTGCATTGTTTGCATCAGCATTTAACTTGTTGTTAGGTTACACAGGATTGCTATCTTTTGGTCATGCTGCTTTTCTTGGTGGTGGTGGGTATATTTGCGGATATGTTATTCGTGATATGGGATTGCCTCCAGAGTTAGGTCTTTTAGGTGGAACACTCTTTGCTACCTTATTTGGTTATATAGTTGGAAGCTTGGCGATTCGTCGTCAAGGAATTTATTTTGCAATGATTACCATGGCATTAGCTCAAATGCTCTATTTTGTTTTTTTACAAGCAAAATTTACTGGTGGGGAAGATGGTATGCAAGGTATACCGAGAGGATCATTCCTTGGCTTATTAGATTTGCAAAGCGATATTAGTATGTATTACCTTGTATTCGTGTTCTTTTTGTTAGCTATATTTTTAATAGCCAGAGTTACAAGTTCTCCTTTCGGTCAAATTTTATTTGCAATTAAGGAAAATGAACCTCGTGCTATTTCTCTTGGCTATGAAGTAGATCGATTTAAGTTGTTAGCCTTTATATTATCTGGGGCTCTTGCTGGATTGGCTGGTAGTTTACAAGCTTTGATGATGGGTTTTGAGACGCTTTCAGATGCTCATTGGTCTATGTCTGGCCTTGTAATCTTGATGACTTTAGTTGGTGGCGTAGGAACTTTAATTGGTCCAATTCTTGGTGCGTTTGTTATCACAGTCTTAGAACACAAAGTGGGTGAAATTGGGAATTGGATTTACTCTATTTCAAATATAGAGTGGTTTAGAACACTTGGAGAGTCAGTGACAATTGTTACTGGTTTGATCTTCGTGATTTGCGTTATGGCTTTTAGAAAAGGAATTGTCGGTGAGTTCCTTGATAAATTCAAAAAAAGCAGTAACTAATTGATTTTAAATGAATTAATTGATTTCGGATTCTTTGTTTTAGCAATAGCTGCATTTACAGCGGGTTTTATTGATGCCATCGTGGGTGGTGGTGGTTTAGTTCAAATCCCCGCTCTTTTCTCCGTATACCCCAAAGAAATTCCAGCTACTTTGTTTGGTATTAACAAGCTTTCTGCAATTGGTGGAACATTTGTTGCTGCAACACGATATATAAAAAAAGTAACACTTCCTAAAAAGCTTTTATTTTTCGCATCAATAAATTCTTTGTTTGGATCATTCATGGGTGCGTGGACACTAACCATGACTTCCCCAGAGTTTATTCGAAAACTCCTTCCATTGATTTTGTTAGCACTTTTGTTTTTCACAATTAAAAATAAAAAATTTGGTTTAAATGATTACCAACCGAATGAAAGTCTTAAAAGTCTTATTATTGTTTCCTTTGGCTCTTTGACTATTGGTTTTTATGATGGGTTTTTTGGTCCCGGAACCGGAGCCTTTTTTATGTTTTTATTTGTACGTTTTCTTGGGTTCGACTTTTTGCATGGAGCAGCCGCTACGAAAATTGTGAACTGTCTTACTAATTTTGCTGCATTGGCTCTATTTATTCCTACTGGCCATATTCATTGGAAAATAGCTCTTGGAATGATGTTTTTCAATATTGTGGGTGGGTTAGTGGGAAGTGCCTTCGCACTTAAACATGGCAGCCAAATGATTCGTAGGTTTTTTATCGTGGTAGTTATCGCCCTCATTATCAAAACTGCAAATGATTCTTATCATTTGTTTGATTTCATAAGATAATATAGCCTTGTTGTTTCACGTGAAACAAATTCTAAGCTAAATAATAAATGATAGATTTCAAGAAAAAATTTGATGTAATAGTAATTGGTGGCGGTCACGCTGGCTGTGAGGCGGCGTTGGCAAGTGCTCGAATGGGATGCGACACTTTATTGTTAACTCATAATATTGAAACTTTAGGTACTATGAGCTGCAATCCATCCATTGGTGGAATTGGAAAAGGACATCTTGTTAAAGAGATTGATGCAATGGGTGGCGCCATGGCTGAAATTACAGATGTTGCTGGGATACAGTTTAGGATATTAAATTCTAGTAAAGGTCCTGCAGTACGTGCGACTCGTGCTCAAGCTGATCGAGCTTTGTATAAGTCGGCTATGCGCTCAAAGCTAGAAAATCAAAAGAATTTAACTCTCTTTCAATCTGCAGTTGATGACTTGATTTTGACTGGTGAAAAGGTTTCAGGTGCTATAACGCAGTTGGGCCTGAGATTTTATGCTCCAACAGTGGTGTTAACGGCCGGCACTTTTTTAAATGGAAAAATCCATGTGGGATTAGAAAACCACTCCGGAGGAAGAGCGGGTGACCCTGCTGCAATTCGTCTTTCAGACAGGTTGAAAGAGTTAAATCTTCCACAGGGAAGATTAAAAACCGGAACTCCTCCAAGGATTGATGGAAGAACCATTGATTTTTCTAAAACATTTGAGCAACCGGGGGATCTTGATCCTTTGCCTGTTTTTTCTTTTTTAGGTAGGCCTGAACAACACCCGAAACAATTGTCATGTTGGGTTACTTACACCAATGAGGAAACACACGAAATAATTCGCGGAGGTTTAGATCGTTCCCCAATGTATACAGGTGTAATAGAGGGGGTTGGTCCCAGATATTGCCCATCCATTGAGGATAAAATACATCGTTTTGCAACTAAATCAAGCCACCAAATTTTTTTGGAGCCAGAGGGTCTTTCTACAAATGAGTTTTACCCTAATGGGATTTCAACGAGTTTGCCATTTGATGTTCAAATGAATTTGGTTCATAGTATTCCGGGCTTAGAAAACGCACACATTCTAAGACCGGGATATGCGATTGAGTATGATTACTTTGATCCGAGATCTTTAACTCAAGGATTAGAGTCAAAGCAAATCGAAGGTTTATTTTTTGCTGGTCAAATTAATGGAACAACTGGCTATGAAGAGGCGGCTGCTCAGGGCATGTTGGCTGGTATTAATGCTGGGTTAAGGGTAAAAGATAAAAGTACTTGGAATCCTTTACGAAGTGAGGCTTATTTAGGGGTTTTAGTCGATGACTTAACAACTAAAGGAGTTCAAGAGCCTTATAGAATGTTTACGAGCCGTGCAGAATATCGTTTAAGTTTGCGGGAAGATAATGCCGATATTCGTTTAACAGAGCTTGGTCGTTCAATGGGCTTGGTAGATGATATAAGGTGGGATTTTTTCTGTAGAAAACAAGAGGCTGTTTCACGTGAAACATCTAGACTATCGTCTACTTGGGTGTCTCCCAAAAACCTAGAAGAAAAAGATAGTATTGAGGTGTTTGGGCAAGCATTAACACATGAATATAGCTTGGCAGAACTATTAAAAAGGCCTCAAGTCACATATAAAAGCTTAGTAAATGCACTCGATGGCAGGTGGTCAAACCAACATGAGGAGTTTGATTTGCCTATGCAAAATCAAATTAACGAACAGGTTGAGATTGGCATTAAATATCAAGGATATATTGACCGACAAGCATTAGAGATTGAGCGTCACTCTTATTATGAAAAGTTAGAAATTCCAAGTAAATTGGACTATACGGATGTTAGTGGCTTGTCAAATGAGGTTCGTCAAAAATTAACAGCGTTTCGTCCACAAACCCTGGGTCAAGCAGCGCGCATTTCTGGCATAACACCAGCTGCTATATCTATATTGTTAATTCATTTGAAAAAAGGTGCAGGAAGAAAATCTTCCATAATATGAGTTTTAACAGACCCTTATTTGAAGAAAAGGTTCAAGTTGGCTTAAAAGCTCTAGGCATAGAGTTCAACAACTCACAAGTTGAACTTCTGTCTTTGTTTTCATTAGAGTTTTTCAAGTGGAATGGTATTCATAATTTGAGTGCAATTAATGACGAGGCAGAATATTTAAGCGCACATATTATGGACTCTTTAGCGGTTATCCCTCCCATTCTTAAAACAGTTCAATTGGGACATTTACCAGAAAGTGCAAAAGTTGCTGATTTGGGTGTTGGTGGTGGTTTTCCAGGTATGGTCTTAGCTATATTCTTACCTGAGTTTTCTTTTTCATTGATTGATGCAGTCAAAAAGAAAACAGCTTTTTTAACTCATGTTGCCGGTCGTTTAAAGTTAAAAAATGTTGCCGTGTTTGATCAAAGAATAGAGCACTTTGCCAAAGCTTATCCCTTTTCTTTTGATGCAACAATTTCAAGAGCATTTACAGAGTTGAGTGCATTTGTAAATTATTCAAGGCCTTTGGTACGCGAAAATGGAATTATGTTTGCTATGAAGTCTCAAAAAATATCCGAGGAAATGAATGCTTTAGCAGATACAGAAAAAGTTCTATTTTTAGAAGAGTTAAAAATACCGTATTTAGATGCTTATAGATGTATTTTAGCCATACAATCCATGAGAAAATTTAGCATATAAAGAGGAGTTGTTGAAATGGCAAAAATATTTTGTATTGCTAATCAAAAAGGTGGGGTTGGTAAAACCACTACTGCAATCAATTTAGCAGCAGGTTTAGCAGCATTAGAGAAGCGTGTTTTATTGGTTGATCTTGACCCGCAGGGAAATGCAACCATGGGCTCTGGTATTGATAAGCATCAATTAGAAAGCTCGGTTTATCAGGTATTGATTGGCCATAACACTATATTAAATTCAAAATATCCTTCAGAATCAGGTGGTTATGACGTTGTTCCCGCTAATAGAAATTTGGCTGGAGCAGAAATTGAATTAGTTGATTTTGAAAACAGAGAGTCATTATTGCGTGACGCGTTGAAAAGTGTTGCCGACAGTTATGATTTTATTTTGATTGATTGTCCACCTGCGCTCTCCTTATTAACATTAAATGGCTTGTGTGCAGCTAACGGTGTGATTGTTCCGATGCAATGTGAGTATTTTGCGTTAGAGGGTCTATCAGACTTGGTAAATAGTATTAAACAAGTACATTCAAAATTAAACCCTGATTTAAAAATAATTGGATTATTAAGGGTTATGTATGATCCAAGGACAGCATTGCAGCAACAGGTTTCACAACAATTAATTGAACACTTTGGTGACAAAGTTTTTAACACAATTATTCCAAGAAATATTCGGTTAGCTGAGGCTCCATCCTATGGAGTTCCTGGCGTTGTATATGATAAATCTTCAAGAGGTTCCAAGGCATATATTGAGTTTGGCGCTGAAATGATTGAAAGAGTAAAGAGTATTTAAGATGATGAAAAAAAAGGGTCTTGGTAGAGGTTTAGAGGCATTGCTTGGCGAGTCTATAGATTTAAGTGGGCAGACTAGTAAAAACAGTACTTCAACCGAATTGAAGTTGTCCCAATTGCAAAGAGGTAAATACCAGCCTCGAAACATTATGCTCGAGAGCGACTTAGAGGAGCTTGCGCAAAGCATTAGAACACAGGGGATTATGCAGCCTTTATTAGTTCGAAATATTGGGCAAGACCGCTATGAAATTATTGCTGGTGAAAGAAGATTTCGTGCAGCGGGGATGGTTGGTCTAGAGACAGTTCCAGTGCTTATTAAAAATGTTGATGATCAAACCGCCGCAGCAATGGCCTTGATTGAAAACATGCAACGTGAAGACCTGAACCCCCTTGAGGAGGCAGAGGGATTGGCTCGCTTGATATCTGATTTTGGGTTTACACATGAACAAGCTGCTCAAGTGGTTGGAAAATCAAGAAGTGCTGTAACAAACTTATTAAGACTGACACAGCTGAGCAAGTCTGTGCAATCCCTTTTAATATCAAAAGAAATTGACATGGGACATGCCAGAGCTCTTTTACCAATCTCTCCAGCAATGCAAATTGGTTTAGCGCAAAGAATAGCTGCACAAGGATTGTCTGTAAGGGAAGCTGAAAAATTAGCCAATGGGATTTTGAATGCAAGCAAAAAAAATGATGGATCTAATGGCAATAAGTTAAAAACTAAAATCAAAAATGATCCTGATTTAAAAAGGCTAGAGACACAAATAGCAGACTCTATAGGATTATTTGTAGAAATCAAATCCAAAGCAAAAGGTGGAGAAATAAAAATAAAATTCTCAAAAACCGATGAGTTAAGTAATTTATTGAAAAAATTAAATATAGAAGATTTGTAAAGAATATTTTCAATGAATTATCAAAAATATGATGATGAAGTCGATGAGCTTGAGTATTTGCAACTTTCAAAAGAACAAGCACAAGCCTTGTTTACCAATAATGAATTGACTCCACGGGTATCTAACCCATGGCAAATTGTTAAGTTTCAGAGTCTTTTAACAATTGCGTTTACAATAGTAAGCGCAATTTATAGTTTGTTTTTTGATACGTTTGATTCGATTTTTTCAGTCGTGTTGGGTGGGTTTTTAGGGGTAATCCCTAGCACTGTGTTTATAATACGTGTCAAGATTTACAAATATGGTTCAGATTCACGAAAGTTTTTAAGTTCGTTAGTGTATGCAGAAGTCATAAAAATTACACTAACTGTGACTATAATTCTGATGGTTGTGCGTCTTTATCCAAATTTAAATTGGTTGTGTTTTTTAGGGATGTACTTAATTACTTTGCAGTCGTATTGGCTAATTGGTTTTGTAAAGATTAAAAATTAATAGTTACTAAGGTTATTGGAAAACATAGATGTCAACAGAAGCCTCAAAAGAAGTATTACAACCAACAGAATATATTATTGAGCATTTAACGAATTTAACTTCAAGTGGACATGCTCAATCACAAATTGTTGATTTTAGTATTATCAATTTAGATACCGTTTTTTGGTCACTAGCAATGGGCTTATTAGCCGTTAGCTTTTTAGTCTTAGCTGCTAGAAGAGCAAGCTCTGGTGTACCAGGAAGATTCCAAGCATTGGTGGAAATGATCGTTGAGTTAGTAGAGACTCAATCTAAAAATATTGTTCATGGAGATAGAACTTATATTGCTCCTTTAGCTCTATTCGTTTTTTGTTGGATTGTATTTATGAATACATTAGACCTAATTCCTATCGATTGGGTAAATGGTTTGAATGGTATTTTGAGTGTTTTCCACATTCATATTCCTCACCACAAGATTGTTCCAACGACTGATTTAAACGGAACAATGGGTATGTCGCTCTCAGTGCTACTTATTATTCTTTACTACAGTATAAAAATTAAAGGCGTTGGTGGTTTTGCGCACGAGTTAATTTCAGCACCTTTCGGGGCAAAATGGTATTTGGCCCCTTTCAACTTGTTATTGAATTTGATTGAGTATGTTGCCAAGACTGTTTCCTTAGGAATGCGACTTTTCGGAAACATGTATGCTGGCGAATTAATATTCATGTTAATTGCTCTTCTTGGAAGTATTTGGACGTTTAGTGTTGATCCAAGTCTTCTTGGTCTTGTTGGGCATGTGATCGCCGGTGCGGCATGGGCGATTTTCCACATTTTGGTTATTTTGTTACAAGCTTTTATCTTTATGATGTTGACCTTGGTTTATATTGGTCAAGCTCATAGCCATCATTAATTTTTTTTATTTTTTTATTTAACTAGGAGTCAGTAATGCTAAATCAGTTCATCGGAAATATTCAAGGTTTGACAGCAGTCGGAATCGGTATCATTATCGGCCTCGGCGCTATCGGTGCTTGCTTGGGTATTGGTTTAATGGGTGGAAAATATATTGAAGCTTGTGCACGTCAACCAGAATTGATGGAGCCACTTCAAACTAAAATGTTCTTGTTAGCTGGTTTGATTGATGCTGCTTTCTTGATCGGTGTTGGTATTGCTATGTTATTTGCATTTGCAAACCCATTGTTATCAAAATTAGCAGCCTAATAAGCATTACTAGTATTTACGCTACTGATTTCAGTAGCATTGTTAAATTGAACCGAAAGGAAAAGCCGTGAATCTGAACGCGACCCTATTCGCGCAAATGGTTGTTTTTTTCATCCTTTGGTGGGTGGTATCTAAGTTTGTTTGGCCACCACTAATTAAGGCATTGGATGAAAGAGCAGCTAAAATTGCTGATGGTTTAGCCGCTGCTGAAAAGGGCAAAACCGATTTGGAATTAGCAACTAAGCGAGCTGATCAAGCTTTGTCTGAAGCAAGAAACGAAGGTGCACAACGTATTGCTGAAGCTGAAAAGCGTGCGCAGTTGAGTGCTGACGAGATTAAACAAAATGCCCAGGCTGAAGCTGCAAGAATTATTGCACAAGCTAAGGCTGACGCTGATCAGCAAATAATCCGCGCAAGAGATGAGTTACGTTCTCAAGTCGCTGATTTAGCTGTGAAGGGTGCAGAGCAAATTTTGCGTAAAGAAATTAATCCTGCCGCTCACGCCGAGTTATTAGATCGTTTGAAAGCTGAGTTATAAGATGGCTGATTTAGCAACGATAGCTCGCCCTTATGCAGAAGCTTTAGCTTCGACAGCCTCTAAAGATGAGATTGCTAAATGGTCAGAGCATTTAGATGTTTTAGCACAGATGGCAACTCATTCTGAGTTGTCTTCTCTTGCAAACAATCCAAATGTTACGCAAAGCCAAATGGCTGATATTTTGTTATCTGGTCTAAAGGGCGATTTGTCTCCAGCATTTAAAAACTTTATTAATCTTTTGACTGTCAACCATCGTATTGCAGCGTTGCCAGAAATTGCTAAACAATTTGAAGAAATCAAAAACTCACTAGAGGGATCTGCAGAGATCTTGATTACAAGTGCTTTTCCTATGGCTGAGGATGAGATTAAAAATTTAATTTCATCAATTTCAAAACGATTTGGTAATAAGAGTTTAAAACCAACAGTAACTATTGACCCAGAATTAATTGGTGGAGTTAAGGTTCAAGTTGGTGATGAAGTTTTAGATTCATCTGTAAAGTCGAGGTTAGAGGCGATGCGCGCCACTTTACTTTCTTAAGCAAAACATTGTTATACAACGAAATTAAAAGACCCTAGGAGTTATAAATGCAACTTAACCCATCTGAGATCAGCGAGTTGATCAAAAGTAGAATTAGCAGCGTTGGTGTAGACGCTGAAATTCGCAATCAAGGTACTGTTATTTCAGTGACCGACGGTATTTGCCGCGTACACGGCTTATCCGGTGTTATGCAAGGTGAAATGTTAGAGTTTCCAAATAATACTTTTGGTTTAGCTCTTAACTTAGAGCGTGACTCTGTTGGTGCTGTTATTTTAGGTGCTTACGAGCACATTTCTGAGGGTGATCCAGTTAAGTGCACTGGAAGAATTCTTGAGGTTCCAGTTGGCCCAGAATTATTAGGTCGTGTTGTTAATACACTAGGTCAGCCAATCGATGGTAAAGGCCCAATTAACGCAAAATCTACAGATATTATTGAAAAAGTTGCTCCAGGCGTTATCGCACGTCAATCTGTTAGCCAACCATTACAGACAGGTTTAAAGTCTATTGACGCAATGGTTCCAATTGGTCGTGGACAGCGTGAATTGATTATTGGTGACAGACAAACTGGTAAAACGGCTGTAGCTGTGGATGCGATCATTAACCAAAAAGGCAAAGGCGTATATTGCGTCTATGTAGCGATTGGACAAAAAGCTTCAACAATTAATAACGTAGTACGTAAGTTAGAAGAGCATGGCGCATTGGCTTATACAATAGTTGTTGCTGCTTCAGCTTCTGACTCTGCAGCGATGCAGTACCTATCAGCTTATGCTGGTTGCACAATGGGCGAATATTTCAGAGACCGTGGTGAAGATGCGTTGATCGTTTATGATGACTTAACTAAGCAAGCTATTGCTTATCGTCAAGTATCTTTATTGTTACGTAGACCTCCAGGCCGTGAAGCTTATCCTGGTGATGTATTCTATCTCCACTCACGTTTATTAGAGCGTGCTGCTCGCGTTAATGCTGAGTATGTTGAGAAGTTTACTAATGGTGAAGTTAAGGGTAAAACCGGTTCACTAACAGCTTTACCTGTTATTGAAACTCAAGCTGGTGACGTATCCGCATTCGTTCCGACAAACGTTATTTCTATTACTGACGGTCAGATTTTCTTAGAAACTGACTTATTTAATGCTGGTGTAAGACCTGCTATTAATGCTGGTATCTCAGTATCAAGGGTTGGTGGAGCTGCTCAAACTAAAGTTGTTAAAAAACTTTCTGGTGGTATTAGAACAGACTTAGCCCAGTACCGTGAATTAGCAGCATTCTCACAATTTGCTTCAGACTTAGATGATGCAACTCGTAAGCAGTTGGATCGCGGAAAAAGGGTTACTGAATTGTTGAAACAGTCTCAATACAACCCACAACAAGTTTGGCAGTTATCTGCATCCTTGTTTGCAGCTAATAATGGCTATTTAGACAATGTTGAAGTTAAAGATATTTTGCCTTTTGAAAAGGGCATGATGGACCATCTTAAAGCAAAATATTCTGATTTAATTGGTCGAATCGAAGACACTAAAGAATTGTCTAAAGAAGATGAAGTTGCTTTGAAAGAGGCAATTGAAGACTTTAAACGTTCAGCTTCTTTCTAATAAAAAGTAGCGAGGGAGAGCCGCGTGGCTGGAACAAAAGAGATACGAAATAAAATCAAAAGCGTACAAAATACGCGAAAGATTACTAAAGCGATGGAAATGGTGGCCGCATCTAAGATGCGTCGTGCACAAGAGCGTATGCGTGCATCAAGGCCTTTTTCTGAAAAAATCAGAAAAGTGGCGGCTAACGTTACCAAAGCTAACCCTGAGTATCGTCCAACGTTTTTGGTTGAAAGAGAAGTTAAAAATGTTGGCGTGATCTTAGTCACAACTGACAAGGGTCTGTGTGGTGGTCTTAATACAAATATTTTGAGAATGTTAACAAACAGTATGAAGGTTTGGCATGAAGATAAAAAAGATATCTTGTGCACAGCTATCGGTACTAAAGGCTTTCAATTTTTAAACAGAATTAAAGCTAAGTTAATTTCTCACTCTATTCATTTGGGCGATAAACCTTTGTTAGACGATTTAATTGGAACAATAAAAGTTCAATTAGATGCGTTTGAAAACGGCGAGGTAGATGAGGTTTATTTATGCTACAACCGTTTTATCAACACAATGAAACAAGAGCCTGTGATTGAGAAGATCTTACCTCTTCAATCAGACAAACTTCAGCTTTCAGAAACAGAAGCTTCAAGTTACGGTTGGGACTATATATACGAACCAGATGCTCAAACAGTTTTAGATGATTTGCTCATTAAATATATTGAGGCGTTAATTTATCAAGCCGTAGCTGAAAATATGGCTTCAGAGCAATCTGCCAGAATGGTTGCGATGAAAGCTGCTTCTGATAATGCTAAGAATCTTATTGCTGAATTGCAACTTGACTATAACAAAACTCGTCAAGCAGCAATTACAAAAGAGTTATCTGAAATTGTTAGTGGTGCGGCAGCGGTTTAATTTAAAGAATTGTAAATATTGATTTGATTGGAGAAATGCGATGAGTAACGGAAATATCGTTCAATGTATTGGAGCTGTTGTGGATATTCAGTTCCCGCGCGATAGTATGCCTAAAGTTTATGAAGCTTTAGTTCTAGAAGAAAGCAGCGAAGCATCTTTTGCTGAACAAGGACTTACCTTTGAAGTTCAACAACAATTAGGTGATGGCGTAGTAAGAACTATTGCATTAGGATCTAGTGACGGATTACGTCGTGGTATGAGTGTACGTGGAACAGGAGCGCCAATTTCTGTACCTGTTGGCCCTGCTACTCTTGGTCGTATTATGGACGTTTTAGGAAGGCCGATTGATGAGGCTGGTCCAATTGCAACTGAAGAAAGAAGATCTATTCACCAAGCAGCACCAAAATTTGATGAACTATCTCCTTCCGTTGATTTGTTAGAAACAGGTATTAAGGTTATTGACCTAGTTTGCCCGTTTGCAAAAGGTGGTAAGGTTGGTCTCTTCGGTGGTGCTGGTGTGGGTAAGACAGTTAATATGATGGAGTTAATTAACAACATCGCTAAGCAACACTCAGGTTTGTCAGTTTTCGCCGGTGTGGGTGAAAGAACTCGTGAAGGTAATGACTTTTATCATGAGATGAAAGACTCAAACGTTCTTGATAAAGTAGCCATGGTTTTTGGACAGATGAACGAGCCTCCTGGTAACCGTTTACGTGTCGCTTTAACTGGATTGTCAATGGCTGAGCGTTTCCGTGATGAAGGTAGAGACATTCTTTTCTTCGTAGACAATATTTATCGATACA
>Ga0214171_1000031_pt1 | contig 54600 bp, 64 predicted proteins | sample TroBogEpilimnion_40_FD_153009 | JGI IMG/M metagenome (GOLD analysis project Ga0214171, IMG submission 153009) | Freshwater microbial communities from Trout Bog Lake, WI - 02JUL2007 epilimnion | ecosystem: Environmental > Aquatic > Freshwater > Lake > Epilimnion/Euphotic zone | place: Trout Bog... | reverse complement strand
TGAACCTATCCACTGACAAGTACAAGATTTAGTTTTCGCCTTGCTTAGGCTGGATTGTGACCGTAATTAGCACACCATTTAACCCCCCCCTGGGTTAAGTCGACTCAGAATAACTAACTCACCAGGGCTTGCGGATGGGTAACGTTTTTTCAAGTTAGGTAGTAGCCCAGTTTCCGGCTTATAGGGCGACTCTTCTTTTTACTTAAGCGATTCCTGCGACCATGGCGGGTGGGGGATTCCTCAACTAAATTAATCAGCCATCCGCGAATCGCTCTTGGCAGTAGGAAGTACAAACAATCGATCCTTATACCAACCGATATTCTCGGTTTGGTGGGCATCAAGTGCAGGAACATATGGCTTGATATCAATCACAGGTGTTTGATCCAGCATGTCATTCCCGCGAATCTCAAGGAATCGGCCAGAAACTTTTTCTAATTTCACGATCGTAAGGCCAAGGCGATTGGGCCGTGCAGGCGAGCGAGTGGAAAAAACACCGTGAGTTTTAACATCCATAAAAGGAATCACATTGAGATTTTCCGATGAACCGACATGGAACCTGGTGATCAGCACTAAGTACTCAAAGCCTTCTATATCTCTAAGGCCGGGTGCGAACTCTTCAAAGACCTCTACCCGAGCGGTTTGATCCATGGCTGCTGATGCCTGTATTGGCATACCTTCCACGCTCGTGAAAGGTGAGTGGACCAGGCCGATAGGTCTAATAGTGAAACTGGGATCAGAAGATGTGCTCATAGCCCCAGTCTAAACATCGCGGGTAAAGATTGCTGGGACGAAAGTCTGCAAGATTGATACGCTTCTTAACGTGAACTCCTTCGAAGCATTGGTTGCACTTGGAGAACCTCTCAATGACGAGGCGAAAGCAAGATACCGGCGTCATACCGTCATTCCAGAGATCGGTATTGAAGGACAAATGCGGTTGGCCAATGCCAAAGTACTCTGCATTGGAGCAGGTGGACTCGGATCTCCAGTCTTGCTGTATTTAGCCGCAGCCGGAGTTGGCACTATTGGAATTGCCGATCACGACATCGTCGATGTTTCGAATCTGCAACGCCAAGTAATGCATGGCGAAGGGAATGTCGGCTCACCTAAAACAGTCAGCGCGCGAGCCGCAATTCTTGAAATTAATTCATCTATCAAGGTGATCACTCATAGCCAGGGCATCACTCGTAAAAATGCGCTGGAATTAATTGCTGAATATGACCTCGTCATTGACGCGACAGATAATTTTGCAACACGCTACCTCATTAATGATGCTTGTGTTCTGCTGGGTAAGCCGTGTGTCTGGGGTTCTATCTATCGATTTGATGGTCAAGCCTCGGTCTTTTGGTCAAAGCACGGTCCTTGTTATCGATGCATGCATCCTGAACCTCCCGCTAAAGAACTTGCGCCTAACTGCGCAGTCGGCGGCGTATTCGGGGCGCTCTGTGGCGTGATTGGTTCGATTCAGAGCACTGAAGCAATTAAATTGATTACCGGTATCGGTCAGCCGATGGTTGGAAAAGTTCTGCTCTATAACGCACTGGAAAATAGCTACGACACCATCACGCTCAAAAAAGATCCATCCTGTGTGATCTGCTCCGAAAACCCAGTTCAGACGGAGTTGATGGCAGATTACGAATCTTTCTGCTCTGTCAGCCTCTTTGAGTACAACGAGTTTGATATTCCAGTTGTAACTCCCGAAAAACTAGATCAGATACAAAAGAGTGGGGCAGTCTTCCAACTCATCGATGTTCGTGAACCTAGCGAATGGGATGAAGGCTTTATCCCGGGAGCGGCGCTCGTGCCACAAGGAGAGTTCTATGGGGGCACAGCGATTGCAGCACTTTCCCCAGAAGTGCCGATTGTGCTGTACTGCCACTCGGGTTATCGATCAGCCAATTGCGCTGCTGCGCTTTTGAATGCGGGATTTAAAGATGTCGCCAGTTTAGATGGTGGCATTGAAGCTTGGGCTTTATACTCGACAAATGTATGAAATAGCCCTGAGTGTGAGCGCCTGTGTTCGCTCTAATACACGCGCCGATCTTGCTTGGCTAGTTTCAGAAAATCCGCTTGGCGCAACCAACTCAACCGAAGCTCTTGTCCTGACACCTGGTGGCGGCAAAATCGGTACCGTGCTTGGCGGAGCATTTGATGGACACTTCACAGATTTTGCTGCACGAAAACTTCCACGTGGTCGAGTTGTCGATGTCGTCGTCGGCCCTCTTGAATCGGCCCTCACCTCAATTCCTCAAGGAACATCACTTCGTTTCATAGTGATCTCGGCGCAGGAGCTGGAGACCGAACTGTGGCCAGCGTTAATAGAACGCGAGTCGATTGCGATCGTGGCTCATGTAGAGAACCAAGAGATTGTTCGTACTGAAGTTTTCACCTCTGCCACGATTTTGGCTGCAGACCCACAAGTGGCTGAGATTTTTAATCAGGGCAAATCAACTGTTGTTGATCTAGGCGATCGAATTGTTACGACATATATGCCAGTCACTCGAATGATTATTGCCGGGCTAGGCGCAATTGCAGATGCACTTGCTGCTGCTGCGCAAGCACTTGGATGGCAGACAGCAGTAGACCCTCGTACCGAGAACTTTGCTGGCTTGGCCGCCACGCTTTCACCTATCGATGCTGCAGTGATCATGGGGCATGATGTGGAGAGCTCTAGTCGCGCACTTGCATCAGCGCTAGAAAGTCGCGCCGGATATATCGGAGCTCTTGGTTCAATAAAAATGCAAGAGAGTCGCGCAGACTGGCTAGCATTTCGCGAGATTACCGATCTATCGCGAGTCCATGGACCTGCTGGAATAAATATCGGAGCTAAATCTCCTGCCGAAATTGCGCTCTCGGTTCTTGCTGAAGCGGTTGCTGTCCTCAAAGGCGTCGAAGGGTTCTAACGCAATGAATATGAGCAATTCGAGTGATACCCAGATGACTTTTATGTGGATTTTTATGGGAGTGATGTTTGTGATGGAAGTTTTCATGTTCTATATCCACGCCAAGACCCACAAAAGAGTGCAGCAATTAGAGCAAGAGATCGCTGCCCTTAAAGACTCCAAGAAGTAGTCGCAATGCGTGAGGGCACGTGGGCAGAGGCTAGAGAGATTGCAGCTACAAGTTTTGCGGCATTAGCCAGCGAGCGAGTGGCACTTCGGGAAGCTTTTTCTCGAACTGCCGCAATTGATCTTCGATCGCTCTGCAAACTGCCAGCGTTCGCAACATCTGCAATGGATGGCTGGGCAGTGTGTGGGCCATCGCCGTGGCACATTGTTGGCGAAGTGCTTATGGGCAAGGCTCCGACAATTGAACTCACTTCGGGACAGTGCATGAGAATTTCAACCGGTGGAGTGGTGCCGCGCGGATGTGAAGGCATATTGCCGTGGGAGAACGCGGATGAAAGTCCAACTGAAGTTCGAGGAGAAATTGAGTCAGGGGCTCACATCAGGCCCGCCGGAATGGAGTGTGCCGCTGGTGACCTTCTGACTTATCAGGGTGATCGAATCGCTCCCGCACTCATCGGATTGCTCGCCGCAACAGGTCATGATCAGGTGGATGTATTCCGTAAACCGCGAGTAGCAATTTTCTTTCTGGGTGATGAACTTATTCACCACGGTGTTCCTGTCGATGGTGCAATTCGTGATGCTCTTGGACCACAACTTCCAGCACTCTTTGAACTATATGGTTGCGAAGTAGTGCGTGCTGAGTTTGTAAAAGACGATAGCGAGCTATTGAATAACACAATCAAAGCAGCGTTGTTGGAAGTAGACATGATCGTCACTACTGGCGGCACTGCAGATGGACCTAGGGATTTTGTGCGACCTGCAATCTCCTCACTCAATGGTAATTACCTCATTGACTGCGCAAAAGTCCGTCCGGGCTATCACATATTGCTTGCTCGTATTTCACGCGAAAACCGCTCACTTCCGTTCTTAGCGCTTCCCGGCAATCCGCAGTCCGCGTTAGCAGCGTTGGTCTCCTTTGGTGCACCGGTAATTGATTCTCTGGCAGGGCGAAAGGCCAGTAACTTTGCAGGGTTGAAAGAGATCTCACTCACGGAGAGTTTTAAAACACAGCCAGGCTTTGCACGACTAGTGCCCGGAAATCTTGTGGACAATGAGTTTACATCCAGTGGATATTTAGGTTCTGCCATGTTGCGGGGAGTGGCAAGCGGTTCTGGCTTTGCACTCATCAGCGATAGCGATGCGAAGAAAGCTAGGTGGCTTGCGCTGCCTCAGGTAGTTATCTCTTAATGACAATTAATATTTAAGAACTGGGGCGGGCTCATCTTCGCTGGCCAAAGTGTTCTTATGAATCGGATCGCTACCTTCACGTAGTGGTCGATTTGTTCCACCGACTATATCCGAAATTATTTCTGCAGCAATTGAAATTGCTGTCTCTTCTGGTGTTCTCGCTCCAAGATCAAGGCCGATAGGCGAGCGGAGCCTTGCGATCTCGGCATCAGTCATGCCAACTTCTTTCAATCGAGCTAAACGATCTAAATGTGTTCGACGCGAACCCATGGCACCTACGTAACCAGCTTTTGTTCGCAGCGCAATCTCTAAGACCGGTACATCAAATTTTGGATCATGAGTAAGAACGCAGATCACCGTACGTTCATCGACATCGATAGTAGGCAAGAATCGGTGCGGCCAATCCACAACAACTTCATCGGCTTCTGGGAAGCGTCGTTTCGTTGCAAAGAGCGCACGAGCATCGCAGACCGTCACGTGATAACCCATAAATTTACCGATGCGTGCAACTGCTGCAGCAAAATCAATCGCGCCAAATACAATCATCTTCGGTGCGGGTGCAAAGGATTCGACAAAGATCGAGACTTCATCCACCCGGCGCTCTCCGTGAGGACCAAGCTTGATAGTTTTGGTTTTGCCTTGTTCTAGCAGGCCACGGGCATCTTCGATCACTGAGTGATCTAAGCCGGTATCACCGAGAGATCCTTCTGTGCTGGTGCGAGTAAAGACAATGCGAGACCCAATGTTTTGTGTTCCGGCAACGAGAGTGGCCACCCCAATAGGCTTTTCTTCTCGAACGGCGCGGGCGATTTTACCAAATTGTGCAAACGTTGTTGGGCTTACAACTTGAATGAATAGTTCAATAGTTCCACCGCATGTAAGTCCAACTGCAAAAGCGTTGTCATCGCTTACGCCATAAGTAACTGATTGAGAAACTCCGGTTTTAAGAACTTCTAGCGCGGCCTCATGAATCGCGCCTTCAACGCAACCACCCGAGACGCTACCTACTACTTCACCGTTAGTCGAGACAGCCATAGCGGCTCCGACCGGGCGGGGCGCAGAACTCCAGGTGCGAGTGACCGTTGCTAGAGCAAAAGGTTCGGCAAGATTAAAACTTGGCAAAACCTCTTCAATTATTTCGCGCATGACGTAGAGTGTAGCGATGCTCGCAGGATTGCTCTTGGCGGCGGGAAACGGTTCTCGCATGGGACAGCCCAAAGCTGCGCTGGAAATAAATGGCGTACGCTTGGTAGACCGAGCAGTCGCGCTCTTTAAGGCAGCCGGCATCGACCAGGTCTATGTTGTTCTCGGCGCGTGGGTGGGAGAAGTTCCTGGCGCAACTGTCCTTATCAATGAGCAATGGCCAGAAGGCATGGGCAGCTCACTTCGTGCTGGGCTCACAGCAATCTCGCAAGACCCTGGAATTGATGAAGTTGTAGTTTCCCTCGTCGATCTTCCTGGAATGACTGCAGCTGCTATGAAGAAGATTGCAGAAGCCAAAGGCGAGCTTGTGATGGCCACATATCTTGGGAAAAACGGCCACCCAGTGAAGTTTTCGCGAAATCACTGGGCTGGAATTATTGAGAGTGCCAAGGGTGATGTGGGTGCCCGCAACTATCTAGCGGATAAAGAGCGGCATGAAACAGAAGTGGTTTACATCGCCTTAGAAGATCTCGCAACTGGAAACGATTTGGATTCGCCAGAAGATCTCGTTCAATTTAACGGTTGAAATATAACGTTTAGATAAAGAATTATTGCAAAACGCCTAACGCAAATAATTTGCAGTTATCTATTGCTGAGCGTAGGGGCGAGTGTTACTTTGCTCTCGCAACCCTTACTGGAAGAAGTCCTACGAGAAGAAGGATGTGTCATGGCTGTTGAATCTTCGGGACACGAACGTGGTAATCCACGTTTCTTTGCTCTCATTGAAAACTCACCTAAAACGGGCAAAAGTCCAACAATTTGGGCGTGGCCGCAGTTCACTGAATTTATGAAAGTAGCAAGTCAGCCAGTACAAGGACCATGGCCAGCACACCAAGAGCCTCGTCCTGATCCAGATGCAGATTCATTGCCAACAGCCGTTCCGGATAAGCGAAAGAAGTAGCCACCTATGTATCCATCACGTTTTAAATACGAATCTCCAAAGAGTGTCGAAGAAGCAATCGCGCTTCTCGATGCAGCAAAGGGCGATGCAAAAATTTTAGCTGGTGGCCAAAGTTTGGTGCCGATGTTGAAGCTGCGTTTCGCGTTCCCCGAACAACTCGTTGACATCAACAATATCCCTGGACTCAATCACATCACCTTCGATGCTGATGGCACACTTCATATCGGTGCACTCGTTCGTCACGAACAGTTGGAGTTCTCAAAAGAGATAGCAGCTAAGCAACCAACAATTGCAGCAGCCGCGCCACTTGTTGCAGATCCAATTGTTAGAACTCGCGGAACATTTGTAGGTTCTGTCTGTCACGCAGATCCACAAGGTGACTGGGCTGCAACCATGATTGCTCTGGGCGGACATCTTGTCGTTCAAGGCCCTAAGGGTAAGCGCACTATTGAAATGAAGGACTTCGTACTAGGTCCATATGCAAATGCATTGAACTACAACGAGATCGCAATCGAAGCAGTGATCCCAGCTCCAAAGGGTGTTGCTCGCGGAGGTTATCTCAAGCTCGAGCGCCGCGTTGGCGACTTTGCTACAGCTTCCGTTGCTGTTGCGCTCGACATGGATGGCAATCGAGTTCTTCGTGCTGGAATGGCGCTTGCCGGCGTAGGCGGCAAGACCATCGATGCAAATGAAGAGGCTTCCTATCTTGTAGGAAAAGATTTGACCGAGGCAAATATCAACCAGGTCGCTGATCTTGTTGCTGCAAAGGCAGAACCAAAGACAGATCATCGTGGTTCTTCAGAATACAAGCGTCAAATTGTTCGTACCTTCGTCAAGCGAATTCTTCTCGCTCAATCAACACAGAAAGCAGCCTGAAATGTCGTCACTCTTTGAAGAAGTTCAAACACAGCCAAACGCTGACATTCCGGTGCGTCGAGTCACTATTAATGTCAACGGAGAAGATCGTTCCGCAAACATTGAACCACGTTTGCTCCTTGCTGATCTGCTACGTCAAGGTCTAAAGCTCACCGGAACTCACAAGGGTTGCGACACAACTAGCTGCGGTGCCTGCACCGTGTTATTTGACGGTCGACCAATTAAGAGCTGCACCATGCTTGCTGTTCAAGCAGATGGTCATGAAGTTCAAACCGTTGAGGGCCTTGCTACTCCAAGTGAATTGCACCCAATTCAAGAAGGTTTCAAGCAAGAACACGGTTTGCAATGCGGTTTCTGTACACCAGGAATGATGTTGGCTGCGAAAGCTCTGCTTGAGCGCAATCCAAATCCAACAGAAGATGATGTTCGTTGGGGACTTTCTGGAAACTTATGCCGTTGTACCGGATATCAAAATATCGTGAAGGCTGTTCTTTGGGCAGCTGACAAAATGCGCGCGGAATCAATCTAAGGCGAGGGACTGACTATGTCACTAGACGAACTCAAGATCGGCGGAATGGGCGCGAGCCGTCGCCGTGTCGAAGATAACCGTTTTATTCGCGGTAAAGGAAATTATATCGATGACATCGTGCTACCAGGCATGCTGCACATGGAGATCCTCCGTAGTCCAGTAGCTCACGCACGTATTAAGTCAATCGACACCAGCGCCGCTTGGGATATGCCAGGAGTCCGCTTGGTTCTTACTGGCGAGATGATGGCTGCTCGTAACTTGGCATGGATGCCAACACTTTCATACGACACACAAGCAGTGCTTGCAACTGACAAGGTGCGTTTCCAAGGCCAAGAAGTTGCTGCAGTTATTGCTGATGATCCTTACATCGCTAAGGATGCGTGCGCAAAGATTGTTGTTGACTATGAAATCTTGCCAGTGATCGTGAACCCAGTTCAGGCTGCAGCACCAGATGCAGTTCTTATCCGCGACGATAAGGAAGACCAGAAAGACAACAAGGTCTTTGATTGGGAGATCGGTGACAAGGCTAAGACTGACAAGGCCTTCGAAGAAGCCGACGTCATTTCAAAGCTCGAGCTTCACTACCCACGCACCCACCCATCACCAATGGAGTGCTGTGGATCGCTCGCTGATTTTGATCGTTCTACCAACAAGCTCACTGTTTACATGACATCGCAAGCTCCACACATAGTTCGTGCTGCGGTTGCTCTTGTTGCAGAACTTCCAGAACAAAATATTCGTATCGTGTCTCCAGATATCGGTGGCGGATTCGGAAACAAAGTTCCGGTCTATCCTGGCTATGTCATTTCGATCCTTGCTTCTATCTTGACTGAACGTCCAGTGAAGTGGATTGAAGATAAGACAGGAAACTTGATCTCAACTGGCTTTGGCCGCGATGTGTACCTCAAGGGCGAGATGGCCATGCGTAAGGATGGAAAGATTCTTGCATTCCGCATGAACACAATCTCAGACCACGGTGCATTCTTTGCCGATGCTCAGCCAAGTAAGTTCAAGATTGGTCTGATGCACTCAACCTTTGCAGCGTATGACATTCCAAACGCTCATCTCTTTGCTACAGGTTATTACACAAATAAAGCTCCGGGCGGTGTGGCTTATCGCTGCTCCTTCCGCGTGACCGAGGCAATGTTCTTCCAAGAGCGCATGGTTCAAGCTGCTGCTGATGACTGCGGAATTGATCAAGCAGAGTTCCGTCGCATTAACTTTGTGAAGGATGATCAGTTCCCACACAGAACTGCATTCGGTTTCTTGACCGACTCAGGACAGTACGGAAAGTGTCTAGATATTGGTCTAGAAGCTATCGGTTACAAGAATTTCGCTGCTGAAAAGGCTGAAGCTGCAAAGCGCGGACGTCTTCTCGGTATTGGAATTTCAACAATGACTGAACCTCTGGGTGCCGGTAACTCACGCGAGTACGACATCTTGGGTATCAAGATGTTTGACTCAGCTGAACTTCGTGTTCATATGACCGGTAAGGCGATCTTGCGCACAGGTGCAAAGACGCAAGGTCAAGGCCATGAAACTACCTGGGCTCAAATTGTTGCTCACGAGTTGGGAATTCCAGCGGACGACATCATCGTCGAAGAAGGCGATACCGATACTGCGCCATTTGGCATGGGTACTTATGCATCGCGTTCCACTCCAGTCGCGGGTGCAGCAGTTGCGATGGTTGCCCGCAAGATTCGTGCCAAGGCTCGCAAGATTGCCGCTCACCTTCTTGAAGTATCTGAAGAAGATATCGAGTGGGAGTTAGGTCGCTTCTATGTTCGAAGCAATCATGATCGTGGTGTCACCATCCAAGAGTGTGCAATGGCTGCGTACAGCAATATGCCTGATGGAATGGAACCTGGCCTGGAAAACAATGCTTACTACGATCCACCAAACCTCACTTGGCCGTTTGCTTGCTACATTGCCAAGGTCGAGATCGATCCTGAAACCGGCGTCTGGGATGTTTTGCAATTCGTTGCAGTCGATGACTGCGGTGTTCGCATCAACCCAATGATCGTCGAAGGTCAGATCATGGGTGGGCTCACCGAAGCTTATGCAATGGCAAATATGCAATATCAGACTTACGATGAAGACGGTAACTGCATCGGTTCTAACTACATGGACTTCCTCTTGCCTACCGCATGGGAAACACCAGGGTTTGAACTTTATGAAGTTGTCACACCTTGCCCTCACCATCCAATTGGTGCAAAGGGAATTGGTGAGTGCGCAACCGTGGGTGGTCCAGCAGCTTTCGTAAATGCTGTTATGGATGCTCTCAAGGATCGCGGCGTTCGCAATATCGATATGCCACTGATGCCAAACCGTGTCTATGAGGCACTCACAACAGGAAGCGATGTCTATGGCATGCCACCTGTTCGGAGCGGCGACTAACAATCATGTCCAATAAGGCCGTTGAGGGTGCTGGCGTAATGGAACGCGCGGTTGAACTGACAAAGCGAGGCGAATCCTTTGTCATGGCAACTGTCGTGTGGCGCCAGGGCCCTTCATCGGGCCAGAGTGGTTCGCGAGCAATCGTGACCGAAGATGGCGAGCTCTATGGCTGGATTGGCGGCGCGTGCGCAGAGCCAGTTCTGATTCGGGAAGCAAAGACAGTTCTTAAAGAAGGTCGCGCCAGACTCATATGGCTGGGCCAAGAGAAAGAACTTGAGCAACTGCATGTCCCGGAAGGCGTCTACACAGTTCCGATGAATTGTCAGAGCGAAGGCGCGCTACAGATCTATGTCGAACCAGTTCAATCCGCTCCTCGTGTAACGATTGTTGGCCGATCACCAATGGCGATCACACTCACTTCACTTCTGACAGCTTTGGATTGGCACGCCGATTTAATCGACCTCGCCGATTTTCAGAGCGAGATGGTGGAGCAATCAAGCATCGTTGTTGTTGCTACCCAAGGTCATGGCGATGAAGATGCAGTTGAAATCGCTCTTCCAAAGAAGCCGGTTTATCTCGGTGTTGTTGCTTCACGTAAGCGTGGGGAAGCGGTATTTGCCTACTTAAGAGACCGCAAATTCTCAGAGGAATCTCTGGCCTCAATCACATTGCCAGCAGGAGAAGACCTCGGACATACCTCACACCGTGAAATGGCTGTCTCAATTCTTGCGCAACTCGTCAAACTGCGCGCAGAAGGAAGATTTAAAAAGAGTTCCATGCAATCACTTTCAGGAAAATCACTTCCACTTCTTGAGCCCGAGTCAGTTCTCGATCTCGTCTGTGGGATGACAGTAGATGCAGTACCTGCCAACCGTCCGTATGTATATGAAGGGGTCACGTACTACTTCTGTGCACCCGGATGTCGGGCATCGTTTGAAAAAGATCCAACCTCGTTTATCAACCAGGAGGCAAAATGCTAATCTCACAAGCGATCGAAGTTGATCAGCCGATTGATGCGGTCTGGAAATTTTTCGATGACGTCCCGCAGGTCGCTGCCTGCATTCCCGGCGCAGACCTGACCAATAAAGTCGCCGAAGATCACTACGAAGGCGATGTAGTTATCTCGGCTGGCCCAGTGAAGCTTGAATTCGCCGGAGCGGCACAGGTCACCAGCCGTGACAATGCCAAAAAGGTAATCATTATTGAAGCTTCAGGCGCAGATCGTAAAGGTCGCGGTGAAGCCCAAGCGCTTCTCACGGCATCGCTCACTCCAAGTGGTGCAGGTACCAAAGTAAATATTTCACTTGACCTCACAATCTCTGGAGCAGCTGCACAGTTTGGTCGCGGCCTCGTTGCAGATGTAACAGCAGTTCTTGTAGGTCAAACTGCTAACAGCATGAAGGCCCGCATGAAGGCGATCCAAATGGGTCTTGATCCAAATTCCGTAGGCGGCCCAAAGGCTGCGAGTGGAATCCAGATCGGTATCAACGTCGCCAAGCGTGCTGTTGGCCGTATCTACTCCCGCTTGGTCATGCCATATCAACCTGTTGCACGCCGATAAGAATTAAGTAACGAGACGAGAGGAAATAAAGATGAGTTTATGGGGAATCGGAAACCTGGTTCTATTAATAGTCATCGTTCCAGTTCTGTTGGCGCTGCTCAGTGCAGTGCTCGGACCACTCGAGCGAATTCGTGGCGCAGCAGATGATGCACTTGCTGGAGGAGTTGCCTTGATCGGCGAGCTCGACACAACTCCACAACTACTCAAGACTACTGATGCAGTGATTGCAGATGTTGCCAAGGGCGCAGTTCGCTACGCCGGTCCAGTTTCTAAGTTGCTCGGATAAGGAGAAAGAAAATGCCACAAGAAGCAGTATTTACGCTCTGGCTATCGGTGCTCATAATCGGTGCAGCAGCGCTTGGACTTATCCGTGTGATTCTTCACTTGCGCGCCGTAGTTGGAGCACTCGATGCTCTTGAAGGTGGAGTAGCTGTGATTGTCCAAAAGACTTCAACCGTAAAGCCAGTTGTTGACTCTGTGAACGCTAGCTTGAAGCCTGTACGCGATTTCGCGGAATCGATCTAAGGAGACGCAATGAATATTAGCGGCCATAGCGGTTGGCTCCTTGGGTACATCATTGGAACAGTTGTTGTTCTAGTGGTAGTAGCCCTCGTTGTACCAATCCTGCTTCTTGCTCACCGTATTGGTGGTCAAGCAGAGAGAATTAATAGCGGCCTCGAGCAAGCAGTAGTTAACACTTCTGGACTCAAAGGTCTTAACACCACAATCGCTTACGCAACTTCCATCGTTGCTGGGCTTAACCGCGGACGCAAGAAGTTGGGAGGCTGATCGTGTCATCACAAGTTCACACACTCTGGCTTTGGGCTGACATCCTAGGTGCAGTTGTAGTTGTCGCAGTAGCGGCGCTACTTACCATCTTGGTTGTTCTAGTTCGAGTTATCGATAAGCGAGTAGCAACGATCAAGGTTACTTTGGCAGCTGCTAAAGCCAACACAGCAGATACACATCTCATTGATGTTACAGCTGCCGGTGTCGATGCTGTGCTTGCCGAAGGTCTCGAGCATCACTTGTTCCTCGGTCGCGTTCTAGAAAAGGTGCGTTCATGAAGGGTCTACAGATTTTCAGCGTTGTTGACATCATCGCGCTGATCGCAGGTCTTGCAATATATCTCTTCATTGTTGGTCGCCAGCTCAAGGCTGTAGCTGACAAGCTTGAAGAGGCAGCCGATCTCGTCTGGGAGATCAAGAAAGATGCAGACATCATCGAACCTGGACTCAACCGCATCAACACCACTGGTGATGTAGTTGCCGGCGCTCTTCCGCTGCTTTATACCTTTGCGGAGGGAATCGTTCGTGGTGCTACTTATACGCAAGATCCAGAGCCAGAGCCAGAAGATCGCAAGCCAAACTTCCCAGCAATGCGGACTCGTCGCTCACGACTCTTTGAAGGCGTTGGCGCAAAGATCGTATAGTGAGCCTCGAGCGAGGTCAGGAGCGTTTTTGCGCGTTCGGATCTCGCGAGGTTTGTAATGGATCGGTGAATGCATGTGAGTATTCCCCGATCCATTCGTCATTCCAGACCTGCTCATACTCTTCATCGTTACAGCTAGGTTGATAGACGGCGAGCAATTCACCCACGACTTGTTCTCGGTGGCGCGCTGTTCCACCCAAGATCTCATACCAGCAAACATGCAAGTTATATTTGTTTCCAGCACGGGCAATCCATTTCGCCGAGCGAGGATGCTTGAATGGAAAGCCAACCGCGCTCAAGTCATCACTATGGTCTACATAAATTATTGAAAATTCTTGTGGCTTGTTCGCTGGATCGTTTAGGCACATGATTGCATAGACCGCGGCGATCTTGGGCGGTGTCCAGCCTGCTAGGGCGCGAGGCCCTTCAAATGGATAGCCTGCAAGTGATCCAAGTCGGATCACTGCTCTTGCGCCCCAAGGTCATTTTCGGCTTCTTGGAAGATTGATTCCCACTCTTCATCTTCGGTTGTGGTCTCGGCTTTGAGGACCGGCCATAGCGGCAATCCAGCTGTCTTTACCGCATTCTCAAAAATTTCGAGTGACATATCCACAGCAATGTCAGAGTTTGGGGCCTCGATCAAAATTTGTGCACCATATCCGAATGTGCCGGCACCAGAGGCGATACCGCCATGGATAGCAACGGCATCGGCCAGTGCTACGACCTCTTCAAGCGTAATTTCGCGATCGCCTTCGGCGATCAGTGAGACGCTGTATTGCATGGTTGCTCCTTTAACGGATGGTGGTGAGCTTGCGACTGAATTCTTCCAGACTTCGTAGATTATGTCCTGACACAATCTGATCGATAAATGGTTGTGCGATCATCATTCCCATGGCGTTTGGAATGTAGTCCGGAATATCGCCTTTATGGGGATTCATCCAAACGATTCGATGGGCAACTCGTGCCACGTCTTCCATTGATTTAGCGAGCGTTGCGGGATCGCCTCGATCAAGGCCATCGGAGCAGATCACAATAATGGCGCCGCGCCCCATTCGAGTGCGGCCGTAGGATCGCAAGAAGGTGTTGAGGCTATCTCCAATTCGAGTACCGCCATCCCAGTCGAGTACCGAACCGCCGGCAAGCTCCATTGCTTCATCGGGATTAAGTTTGCTGAGATATTTGGTGATTCGGGTTAGGCGTGTTCCAAAGCAGAATACTTCAACCTTCTGATTGGCTCTTCTGGCCGAGTAGGCCATTTGCAGCAAGTTTCTAGAGTAATCCGCCATTGAGCCAGAGACATCGAGAATAAATACCACCGGACGCAACTTCTCTTTGCGTTTTGAGAAAAATATTTCGTGCGGTTCACCCAAGGCGCGCATATTACTTCGAACCATCTTGCGCATATCGATTCGCTTTCCGCGCTCAACTGATTGAAATCTTCGAGTACGGCGTTTAGGGGGAGCCAGGCGCAAAGTTGCAATCATCTTTCGAAGCGAAGCAAGTTCTGCGGGAGTGCACTCTGAAAATGCTTTATTGCGATAGATGTCGTTGACGGCGGCAACTAGCCCCATCTTGGACTCTTCTTCGCCATCACCCGGTTCTCCTGGCTCTACGTTGGGAACCTCAAGTGTGGCGGTTGTACTTACAGATGCCTTAATTTTCTTTTTACGAACGTCAGTCTCGTCATCACGAATATCAAGGAAGAACTCTTGAAACTTTATATTGTAAGCCTCGATATTTTCACGTCTGCGAACAAGCGTTGTTCGACCACTCCAGTAAATGTCCAGTGCATCTGCCGGATTAAGTTGCGCAGCAGCGGCACAGAAAGAGATCACATCGTCGGAACCGATCACCAAACCTACTGAACGAAGTTCTTGTGCGAATTCGACAAATAACTCGTCAAAGCCTAAATCAGCCACTACTTCACTCACGGGAGTTACAAACCTGTAACGATCTCCGAGAGATTGTTTTTAGCGAATTCAAGATCATCGCGACCCTTGATTACGGCGCCTAGAGTCTGGGCAGCACTCTCTTCGGTAAGTTCTTCTACTCCGATGGCATCGAGTGAGGCGACCCAATCGATTGTTTCAGCAACGCCTGGAGTCTTCTCTAATTCCATCTCGCGCAAGGTATTTACTGCCGCCACAACTTTTGCAGCCAAAGCGCTACCTATTCCAGGCAATCGCGATTGCACGATTTCAAGCTCTTGGGCTGCTGGTGGAAAACCGATCCAGTTATAGAGGCAGCGACGCTTGAGCGCATCATGGAGCTCTCGAGTGCGGTTTGAGGTAAGAATAACAATCGGGCGCGATGCAGCTTTGATAGTTCCGATTTCAGGAATAGTGATTTGAAAGTCAGAGAGAATTTCCAGAAGAAATGCTTCGAATTCATCGTCAGCGCGATCGACTTCATCAATCAGTAGAACACATTGATCTCCAGCTCTGATTGCCTCTAGCAGCGGGCGTTCAATCAAATACTTATCGCCAAAGAGTTGATCGACAGCGGCATCGCCACCAGTCTTTTCGGAATCCGACATTGTTCTAATGGCAAGCATCTGGCGGGCATAGTCCCACTCGTAGAGCGCTTGGTGGGTATCGATACCTTCGTAACACTGCAGACGAATAAGTTTGCGCCCATAGAGCGTTGCAACTGTCTTAGCTAACTCGGTTTTGCCAACTCCCACTTCGCCTTCAAGCAGAATAGGTCGGCCCAACTTCATCGCGATGAGCAGAGATGTGGCAAGACCTCGATCAGCAATATAGCCAGATGAGCGGAGTTCTTCGGTGAGAGTTGCTACCGTGAGATCATCAAAGGATGTAGCGGTCATTTACTTGGCGGTGTTGCCAAATACTAAATCTTTAAGCGAGCTTCCTGGGCCAGCAAGCTTGCCTTCGCGCTCCAACTTTTCGCGCCACGCAGTCTTGAGATCTTGACCTTGCTCGGCAAAACCTTCGAAGGTGACTTCCTTCATGTTCTTGCAGACACGGTTTGGATTACATTCCTCATCAAGTTCCTCAAGCGAACTCTCTTGGGTCTCCCAAATAGAACGAAGCGCTAAACGAGCTTGGTTGCTCTCTCGCGACATGAGATCCTCCTAATTGCCGTGGCACTGCTCTTCCCGCAGTGATTTAAAGCATATCAGCGCCCCTATTTTCTGCTACCCGAGATTCACAGGCTTTCGTTATAAATCGCGAGCGGTGGCTCAGCAAAGCGTTATCTGATGGAGTGGCCGAGTATGCCGTGGCTAGCCCACCATACAGTCATGGAAAGAATAGTCACGAGAAGACGCTCTTTAGCCCGACTTCAGGCGCTCGCTCTTGCTCATTGCTTAACCTTCACGCTCGTTACATGTGCGATTGGTACCGGAATGACCCTAACCGAGGCACCAGCGGCTAGTGCCGACAACGGACACTCCGTGACCGTCTTTGCGGCGAGCAGCCTCACCAAGGTCTATACAGGCCTAGCCAGTAAATTTCAGGCGGCCTTTCCAGGCGTAACCGTCAAGATTTCCTTCGGTTCTTCAACCACGCTGGCGACCCAAATTAGCGCCGGAGCGCCAGTAGATATTTTTGCCTCAGCCGATCTTCCAGATATGAGTGCTGTTGCCTCAGAATTTCCCAGTCCTAAAAATTATCTTGTTAACCAAGTAGTAATTGCGGTGCCTAAGAATTCGCCAATCACATCAGAAGCCGGCCTGAACAGTAAAGTCACGTGGTTGCAATGTGGTCACACTGTTCCATGTGGAATTGCTGCAGACTTAGCACTGAAGAGCGATGGCCTAGTTACATCCTCACCGGTCTCACTTGAGAGCTCAGATGCAAATGCGCTCGCCAAATTGTTGGCTGGTTCAGTGGATGCAGCTGTGGTTTATAAGACCGATGTGATTGCTAATCCAACTAAGCTCCGGGCAATTAGTTTTACCGACTCTGCTGCAGCATCGACTCAATATCAGATTGGTTTAAGTAATCAAGCAACCACCCTTAAGAATCACTGGGCGCAAACTTTCTTTAGTTATCTCACAAGTTATGACGCGCGCAAGTTCCTAGCTGCTAATGGTTTTGTGCCAACCAAGTGAAACGCGTTGACCCAGTTACTCGATTTCTTGCGATATGTGGCGGGCTCTTTATTGCTGCGCCAATCCTTGCAATTGTTATCAAAGTACCGTGGTCGCACTTCTTCTCAGCGCTGCGCAGCGATGGTTCGCTTACCGCGGTCTGGCTCACGCTTTGGACATCCGTCATTGCATTAGGACTCTGCGTGTTATTCGGAATTCCACTGGCGTGGTTGTTGAGCAGAAGTAATGGTCGTATTACTGCAATTATTCGTCCAATCGTATTGGCGCCGATAGCACTCCCACCCACGGTGGCGGGCTTGGCGTTGCTTGGCTTGCTTGATCGCCATGGCTTAATCGGTCAGTGGATCTACCAATCACTTCATTGGCAATTACCATTTACAACTTATGCCGTGATCGTTGCTGGGGCATTTGTAGGAATGCCATTTTTGGTATTGATTTGTGAATCCCACTTCCGCCAACTTCCGCCAGAAATCGAAGATGCTGCGCGAATTGATAAAGCCAGCAACTTTCAAGTCTTTCGACTGATTGCAATTCCACAAGCCCGGAGCGGAGTCATCACCGGAGTGGTTCTGGCATGGGCGAGAGTGTTGGGGGAGTTCGGTGCAACCATGATGTTCGCTGGTTCGCTTCCTGGCAGCACCCAGACATGGACTATGCAGATTTACCAGGAGCTCAATGTCAATCCCGATTCCGCCTATGCGCTCAGCGTGTTGCTCGTAGCCATAGCCATGTCAATCATCTTTACCTTGCGAAAGCCACTTCAGAGCGCTTTCCGCTCGTAGTTTTGCGGTATTCCATTACGATTGATCCATGAGTGATGGTCTAACGCATATCAATGACAAGGGCGAAGCCCATATGGTTGATGTTTCAGATCGTGAGGTCAGCGTACGCACTGCTCGGGCTTCAGGAAAAGTTCTGCTGAAGGCAGAAGTTCTCAAGCTGATCGCCGATGGCAGCGCACCCAAGGGAGACGTGCTTGCCACAGCACGCATTGCTGGAATCATGGGTGCAAAAAAGACTCCTGAACTTATTCCACTTTGTCATCCACTCGCGATTTCAAAAATCACTGTAGACCTCGATGTCCTGGCTGATGGTGTCGCTATTTCAGCATTTGTGAAAATCGCTGACAAGACTGGTGTAGAAATGGAAGCACTCACTGCAGTCTCTATCGCAGCGCTCACGATTATCGACATGGTTAAAGCCCTTGATCCGCACGCGACTATTACCGATGTACGAGTTGATGAAAAAGATGGCGGCCGTAGCGGCGCGTGGGTTCGTTAGTGAGCCACGGTAGAACGGCTGTTGTTATCACAGCAAGCAATCGCGCCTCAGCCGGAGTTTATGAAGATAAATCTGGCGAGATACTCCAAGCTGGCTTGATTGAGCAGGGGTATCAGATTCACGCTAAACATATTCTTCCTGATGATCGCGATAAGATCGGTGCTGTTATCGCAGATGCAATTGCTCAAGAGATTGATCTGATTGTCACAACCGGCGGAACTGGTGTCTCACCCTTCGATGTGACGCCAGAAGCAACGGCGGGGCACATTGAAAAACTATTGCCTGGCGTGAGTGAAGCGTTACGGGCGTATGCCCGCGCGAAAATACCTACCGCTGATCTCTCGCGAGGATTAGCTGGAACCGCTAAAAAGAGTTTGATCGTGAATCTTCCAGGTTCTCCTGGTGGTGTAAAAGATGGACTTGTGGTGCTCGCGAAATTAGCGTCACACGTTCACGATCAGATTGACGGACATGATCACAGCCCTGGTAACTGAGTCAGTCATCGATCGCGCATCCTTAGAGGCGGCGGTGCGAAGCGAGTCGGCGGGTGCAATGGTGATCTTTAGTGGCGATGTTCGAAATCATGATGGGGGAAAGTTTGTTCTCTCGTTAAATTATGAGATTCACCCATCTGCAGCCCAGGTAATTCAAGAGCTGAGCGAGAGAGTGGCTGCTAAGCACGAGGTACTTCATATCGCCGCCGTGCACCGCTATGGCGCTATTCCAATCGGCGAGAGCGCTTTCACGGTGGTAGTCTCGGCTAAACATAGAGGCCCAGCGTTTGCGGCTTGTATGGAATTAGTCGATACGGTTAAAGCGGAATTGCCCATTTGGAAATATCAAGTATTCACAGATGGCACAGATGAATGGGTGAACAGCGCGTGAGCTCTCTGATTGATAGTTACGGCCGAGTCCACCGTGACTTGCGTGTTTCGCTGACCGATCGCTGCTCGCTCCGCTGCACTTACTGCATGCCACACGACTTTGCTGCATGGCTACCGAGCGAAAGTTTGCTAACAACCGATGAGCTCATTGCAGTTATTGAAGCTGCGGTTTCGCAGGGGATAGACGAGATTCGCCTTACAGGTGGCGAGCCGTTACTTCGCCCAGACATTGTTGAAATTGTTGGCCGAATCAATTCAATTGCCAAGCCACCGAAGTTATCGATGACAACCAATGGCTTGGCGCTAGCAAAGCTTGCTCAACCGCTTGTCGATGCCGGACTTGAGCGGATTAACATTTCACTCGACACTCTTGATAAAGAGCGTTTTAAGCAGATGACTTTTAGAGATCGCATTGACGATGTCTTTGCCGGCATTGCTGCGGCTCAAGCAGCTGGGCTTACACCGGTCAAAATTAATTCAGTTCTCATGCGCGGTGTGAACGATGATGAAGCCACACGCCTTTTGGATTGGGCCTTGGCCGAAGGATTAAAACTGCGCTTCATTGAGCAGATGCCGTTGGATGCCGGCGGAATTTGGAGTCGTTCCGATCTCGTAACGGCTGATGAAATTTATTCCCAGTTACAATCCACGTACGCATTAACTCCGGTCGATGATCGCGGTTCATCACCTGCCGAAGAGTTTTATATCAATGGCACCGAAGCCACTGTTGGAATTATTGGAAGTGTGACTCGACCATTCTGCGGCTCATGCGACCGCGTGCGTCTGACTTCTGACGGTCAAATCCGTAACTGCCTCTTCTCTATGAGTGAAACAGATTTACGGTCGGTGCTTCGCGATCCAGAACTTTCAGGCAGTGAGAAGAATGAGCGTTTGGTGAAGGCGTTTCATGCCACAGTTGCCGCAAAACTTCCGGGACATGGAATCAACGAGCCTAATTTCATTCAGCCAGTGCGACCAATGTCGGCTATTGGCGGTTAGTTTCAACCGCCTGCAAAGCGAGGCAACACATCGATTTTCGACGATGGGGAAATAGCTGTATCCAAATTCTTGCAAGCAACGCCATCAAGCAAGTAAGAGCAGCCAGGCAATATCGGAGCTAGTTGTGGATATTCACGCGAAAGTTCTTGAATCAGTTCGGCTAGGTTTGTGGCGCTTAGTTGAACGCTTTGAACTCCGGTAGCGGCACGTGCTGCTGCGAAGAAATGTACCTCTGACATAGTGGTGAGAATACTCTGAAAGTTGGCTAACAGGGCGACTCTTCTTTTATACTTTTTAACATGGATTCCGGACACATCTCTGGTAAACCGAAGCTCTGGCTTCGTCTTGAAGGTCTTGTCCTGTTTATTGCAACCATCGTGCTCTTTGCAGGTCAGCACCAAAACTGGTGTCTCTATCCATTACTCCTGCTTGTTCCCGATGTATTTATGGTGGGTTATTTGGCTAATACAAAAATCGGTGCCCTTTTCTACAACTTAGGTCATAGTTATTTTGCCCCGGCTCTGATGATTCTTCTATCGTGGAGAGCGGGTAGCAGTTTTGCTCTGGCAATCGGCATTATCTGGCTCGGCCATATTGGCTGGGATCGATTCTTCGGCTACGGTCTCAAATATGACACTGATTTCAGGCACACGCACTTGGGCGATCTAAACAAACAGAAGTAGCCGATTACATACCGGACACAACTTATAGAATCAATGGCCGCCCAAAAGTCTGTGTAGGGTTTCATCATGAGTTCGATACTGAATGGACTTGGCGATGGCTGGTGGATGTTCTATGAAACATTCTGGGCACTAATCTTTGGCTTTTCTCTATCGGGCTTTATTCAAGCCTATATTTCGCGCAATCGAATGAAATCTCTCTTGGGCGACCATTCCGCTCCAGCGGTTGCGCGCGCAACAATTTTTGGAATCATCTCTTCTTCATGTTCCTACGCAGCTAGTGGGTTGGCAAATAGCCTTCATAAAAAAGGCGCAGATTTCACAGCAGCGATGATCTTTATGTTCGCGAGTACCAATCTCGTCATTGAACTTGGACTCGTCTTGTGGGTTCTTATAGGTTGGCAATTTGCTGCTGCAGAATTTATAGGCGGCCTCATAATGATTGGGTTGTTGTGGGCGTTATTGCCGCGAGTTACGCGAGGTTTAGTGGCTAATAATCGTGGAATTGCAATGGCCGATGAAGAAGTCATGCCGAGTCAGTCATCAATTCGCGATGCAGCAGGATTTGCAATTGGTGATTATCGGATGATGCGCACCGAACTAATTTTCGGTTTTATTGTTGCAGGTCTGGCAACCCGCTTGATACCTACGCACGTGTGGACCTCACTTTTCCTGAGCGGACATGGCTGGATGACGCAGGTAGAGAATGCTCTTATTGGTCCAGTGATTGCTTGTATTAGCTTTGTCTGCAGCGTTGGCAACATTCCCTTGGCAGCAGCACTCTGGCACGCGGGGATTACATTTGGCGGAACAATCTCATTTATTTTTGCTGATCTTCTTTCATTGCCGCTCATTTTTCTTTATCGAAAATATTTCGGAGAGCGATTAACTCGTCGTCTGGTATTTGTATTTTGGGGCGTGATGTCCCTCAGTGGGCTAATAACCGATAAAATTTTCTCCGCCCTCAATTCGATCCCAGCACGTCGCAGTGTCATAACTAGCACTCATCATGTCGGACTAAATACAACGACGATATTAAATGGATTCTCGCTCTGTGTGGTGGCCTTCATTATTTGGGCTTATAGACAAAAGCCAGGGGAATCGAGTGATTTTGCTGTAGATCCCGTGTGCGGAATGCAGGTACGAAAATCGGATGCAGCAGCCACTGCAAAAGTGAATGGTGTCGACTATTACTTCTGCATGGAAGGATGCAAAACTAGCTTTCTTGCACGTCAAAGATAGAGGAGACCGGGAATATGGCGCAGGTTCGAGAAGTGGGAGATCAATTAGTTCTAGAGCTCTCTTTTTGGGAGAAGCTCGGTGCTTTTCACGGTTCACCTAGAGCGCCAAAGAGCGCCCTCGTATCGGTGGAAGAGATGAAGAATCCTTGGAATCGATCGGAAGGCATGACGGGTGCTCGTGCCCCTGGAACCGGAATGCCAGGTGTCATCATGCTTGGGACTTTGCGCCGATTTAAAAGCAAGGATTTCGCTGCCGTATATGGTCGCCGAAGGACAATGGTCTACGTATTTAGTAGTGGTCCATTTCAGCGATGGATCGTGTCGGAGAAGTAGAGCGTTCAGACCCAAAAAACTGAGTAATCGTTATGCTTGAGAGGTGATTACAACTCGCGCACTTGCTCCTGAAGATAAAGAACGGTGGCTCACGCTCTGGCGTGGCTATATCGAGTTTTATAAAGCGAACCTACCGGAGGAACAGTTCGAACTGACCTGGTCGCGATTGCTAGATCAGGGATATAACTCTTATGGCATCGTTGTCGAATCTGAAGGAAAGGTCTTGGGCATCACCCATTACTCATTTCAAACTTCCACATGGGCACCGAAGAATTACTGCTATCTAGAGGATCTCTTCGTTGCACCAGAATCACGCGGGCTAGGACTAGGCCGTGCATTAATTGATGCGGTTAAGGCAATTGCTGTGGCTGCGGGCTCAAGTCGGCTCTATTGGAATACAGATTCCACTAATGAAACCGCTCGAAAGCTCTATGACAGTTATGTGAATGAGTCAGGTAAAGTTCAGTACCGAATTACCCTTTAAGAGCATCGGAGGATTGCAATGGCATACGTAAGCACTTACTTAAATTTTCAAGGTAAGACCGAAGAGGCGATGAAGTTCTACGCCAAAGCGTTCGGCACTGAATCAACTCTCAAAATTATACACTTTTCAGATATGCCAGCGATGCCTGGTGCGCCAGCAATGCAAGAGAGCGACTTGGGCTTCGTATTGAATGCCGAACTCAAGATACTTAATGGTTACACTCTGATGGCGACCGATATGCTCGAATCCATGGGCCAACTCACAAAAATTGGAAATAACACCACTATTAGCCTTAATCTCGATTCGCGCGATGAAGCAGATCGACTTTTCGCAATTTTCGCAGAAGGTTCCGAAGAAAAAGCTGGCATGATGGATATGCCATTTGGTTATTGGGGTTGCGCGCTTGATACATATGGCATCCGCTGGATGGTAAATGTTGCACCCGTGACCAATGCTGGATAAATCGTGGCTTCGGTACAAAATAAACGTGTAGATGTATTTTTTAAAAATGAGAAGCGCTGGAGAGCGGAGCTCGAGGAGCTACGAGCAATCGCGCTTACGACAGACCTCACCGAAGATCTCAAATGGATGCATCCTTGCTACACCTTAGATAATGCAAATGTCTTCTTGCTTCACGGATTTAAAGAGTATTGCGCTGTCTTGTTCATGAAGGGCGTTCTTATGAAAGATCCTCAAGGGATCTTGATTCAGCAGACTGCCAACGTTCAAGCAGGGCGACAGATTCGATTCACATCGCTCGAGGAGATCATTAAGCTTAAAAAGACCATCAAGAGCTATATGAATGAAGCGATTGCCATCGAAGAATCTGGCGGACAGGTACCGGTCAAAAAATCGCAGGATTGTGAGGTTCCCCAGGAGATTGTCGCAAAACTCAAAAAACACCCTGGTCTCTTGGCTGCCTTCAACAAACTTACCCCGGGCCGTCGTCGTGCTTATGTTTTGCACTTTACGGCTGCCAAACAGGAAAAAACTGTGGATTCTCGTATCGAAAAGGCGCTCCCAGCAATTCTTAAGGGTAAGGGCCTCAACAAATAATCGCCCTGGATTTACCGAAGGGCTGATCTATAACGTTTCGGAGGTATCTCGGACGGTATTGATGGCGGAACGCTGGCCTTTTTTATGATGTGCTATTGGCGCGTCTGTACGCTACGCAAGTGGCCAAGATCAGTAAAAAGCAGCGCACGAAACTCCATCCGGCGTGGATCGCTGCCGGCGTTACCTTCTTAACGCTGGTTTCTACTTCGGGTTTTCGTGCCGCGCCAACCGTGCTTATGGTGCCGCTTCAGAATTACTTTGGCTGGAGCCGGGCATCAATTAGTTCTGCCATAAGTATCAACGTACTTGTCTACGGTCTGACTGCGCCTTTTGCTGCCGCCCTCATGGAGCGCTTTGGAATTAGGCGAGTAGTTATTTTTGCTCTCACTATTGTTGGAGCAGGTGCTTGGTCGACTCAATACATCAATCGCCCTTGGCACCTTGCCGTTCTATGGGGGCTGATAGTAGGTGGTGGAACAGGGTCTATGGCGCTAGTTTTTGCAGCGTCTATCGCTAACCGTTGGTTCATTAAACATCGCGGAATTGTCATCGGTCTGCTTACTGCAGCCAATGCCGCAGGCAATCTAATTTTCTTGCCGCTCTTCTCGCATCTAGCCATGCGTTATGGGTGGAAGTCAATCTCAATCACAGTGGGATTGGCAGCATTTGCAATGGTTCCGGTCATTGCCTTATTCCTTAAGGAGAGTCCGCAAGATACTGCGGTCATGCCATATGGAGCGCCAGCAGATTTTGTTTATTCATCTCATAAGCGCAAGAACGCAGCACGCGAAACGATAGAAACGCTACGAGATGCGATGAAGGTCAAAAAGTTCTGGCTTATCGCTGGATCATTTTTCGTATGCGGCCTATCCACAAACGGATTGATCGGCACCCATTTCATTCCCGCTGCCATGGATCACGGTATGGCGATGGATACCGCAGCTAGTCTCTTGGCGCTGGTTGGTGTCTTCGATGTGGTCGGAACAATGTTTTCTGGTTGGCTTACAGATCGAGTAGACCCAGTCAGACTTCTGTTTTTCTATTACTTCCTCCGCGGACTATCGCTCTTTTTGTTGCCTTCAATTCTCTTTAGAAGCGTTCATCCTTCGACTCTGGTCTTTGTAATTTTCTACGGACTGGACTGGGTTGCCACTGTGCCCCCAACAATCGTCCTATGTCGCACCGTGCTAACTCCGGAGCGAGGAACAATTGTTTATGGTTGGGTCTTCACGTGTCACCAGATCGGAGCCTCTGTGGCTGCGCTAGGTGGAGCCATCATTCATGACAAGCTTGGTAACTACGCCGCTGCCTTTTATGGCGCAGGATTTCTCTGCGTAATCGCCGCATTTGCAGTGACCAGGATTAACACTCCAGCCAAGGTATGAAATGATCGTCCCATGATTATCGATGTCTGGTCCGACGTTGTCTGTCCGTGGTGTTTTATCGGCAAGCGCAGGTTGGAAAAAGCGCTGGCAACATTTGAGCACCGCGATGAAATCACTATCAGACATCGTGCGTTTCAATTAGATCCAAACGCCAAAGAAACTCTTCCAACTAAAGATCTGCTCGCGACCAAGTACAACGTTTCCCCCAGCCAGGTGAAGGAGATGCAAGCGAATGTTTGCGCCGTGGCCGATGGCGAAGGACTTTGTTATCAACTCGATGAGACCCTCTCTGGAAACACGTTCGATGCACATCGCTTACTTCTGTGGTCGGCAACTGTTGGCAAGCAGGACGAACTTCTCGAGGCACTCTTTAGCGCATATTTTGAGAAATCTCGCCCCGTATTTACCCATGCAGATCTAGTCGCTATTGCTCTCACGATTGGCATAGATGCCGACGTTGCCGATGACATCTTGCGATCGGATCAGTATGCGGATGAGGTCATCGCCGATAGAAACTTAGCGACACAGCTGGGGGCAAATGGAGTCCCATTTTTTGTTCTGGATATGAAATATGGGATCTCTGGCGCTCAGCCGCTAGAAGCCTTTACGACGACCCTGAACCAAGCTTGGGAAGATTATCAAGCCGAACTGAAGTAACCTTTAGGCATGAGCCAGAAAATTGCAGTCGTAACCGGAGCTAGCAGTGGAATTGGGGCAGCGACAGCAATCGAGCTATCCCGAAATGGCTATACGGTTATTGCTGCCGCTCGCAGAACTGAAAAGCTCGCAGAACTTGCACACGAGCATCCCAACATTGTTGCTTCGCAATTAGATATTACCGATCAAGCTTCAGTTGATGTTTTTGTCGAATCTCTTGACGGCAAAGATATCGCCGTGCTGGTCAACAATGCGGGTGGAGCATTCGACGCTATGTCGGTCGAGAATTCTGATCCCGAAATTTGGAGTAAGACTTTCGAGGTCAATGTCGTCGGAACCGTTCGAATGGTGAAAGCCTGTTTGCCAAGCCTTAAGCATGGCGGTCATATTGTTATTGTGACATCGACTGCTGGATACGCCGCTTATGAAAATGGCGGAAGCTACGTGGCAGCCAAAGCGGCCGAAGTTTCGTTGGCTCGAACCTTGCGCCTGGAACTCAACGGTCTGCCAATTCGCATTACAGAGATTGCGCCAGGAATGGTGAAGACTGAAGAATTCGCCAAAGTACGCCTTGGGGGAGATGCGGCAAAAGCAGCGAAAGTCTATGAAGGAGTTGCCCACCCGTTGAGCGCAGAGGATATTGCGGAGTCGATTCGCTGGTCAGTGATGCTGCCTGCTCACGTCAATGTTGACTCACTTATTATCCGCCCGGTAGCTCAGGCTGCCAATCATAAAGTTCACCGCGTCCTCTAGTTCGCGGTGGTAGTCAGCACTACTATTGAGGTATGGCTGCTAAAACTCCTCATGTAATTCACGACTCGGTCGCTTCAAAACTTCGCCGCATGAATCTTTATGCAGCGGTTCTTCACCTAGGGTCGGCAATCGCTATTCTCACGCTGAGCAATGGCTATTCCATGCCAATTGTTGGTAGCTATATTCAAGGCGAACCTGGCTCAACTAATTACCAAATTGCAACACTTGGCCACTTGCCAGTTGGACTGCTCTGCGCCCTCTTCCTCTTTTTAAGCTCGATTGCACACCTATGGGTAGCGTCCTATCGAGGCTTCCCACGTTATATCGATGACCTCTCCAACAATAGAAACATAGCTCGATGGGTCGAGTACTCGATCTCCTCATCGATCATGATTGTCTTGATCTCAGTCATTTGTTCGGTGAGAGATATCGTCACCTTGGCTGCACTCTTCTTCGTCAATGTCTCAATGATTCTCTTTGGTTGGCTTCAGGAAAAGTACGAAGTTCCAGGCGGTGGAATGCTCCCATTCTGGTTTGGATGTATTGCCGGAGTCGTGCCATGGGCTGCCATTGTCTGGCTCTTGATCGCACCTGGAGATGTTGGCTCTGCTCACGCGCCAGGATTCGTTTATGGCATCGTGGCATCACTTTTCATCTTCTTCAACTGCTTTGCTCTTAATCAATATCTTCAATACAAGCAGATAGGTAAATGGAAGAACTATCTTTACGGAGAGCGGATTTACATCATTCTCAGCTTTGTTGCTAAGTCCGCACTTGCTTGGCAGATCTTCGCTGGAGTCTTAGCTCAGTCGCACTAGTTGCGAATAATCAGATCGAGATACCAGCTCTCTCGATCTGAAGGGTTGATTAACTCAGTTGTGAATTTTTTGTTTGCAATCGCCTGAACCTCTTGTGGATTTTTTGCCGCCTTGTGTTCGAGTAGTAGTCGGGTGAGTTCACCTCGGTATTTTTTTGACATATGGGTAACGATTGAGCGCACGCCATCGCGTTCCTGGAAGACTCTTACTCCAACCGTTTTCTCGGGGTCAGGGCGCCAAACACCTGCATAGGTCGAGGAGCGAGAGTCAATGATGAGTTCAGGATTGAGTGCATCTAGAACGCTCGAGATTGCAGGTTTCCAGTACGCGCTTTTGAGCTTCGACTTATATGGTGCGATTGGGTCATCTGGGCTGAGTGCGCCGTAGAGCGCAGAGACAATCAAGAGCTCGTTTCGTCCGCGCCTCTTCGCGGCTGTGCTGAGGCTCTGCCAATCAAGTGCCTGATAAAGGACCCCGGAGTAAATTTCTATTGCAGGGCTGGCAAACGAATCCAAAATAGCCGAATCATGCGCCATGATTGCGCTACGGCGTAAATCTGTGAGTTCTTTTGCGAAGCGCAGGAGTGATAAATCTAAAACCTTCTCGCCGCTGGCCGGATTTTTTCCTTCACTCGGAGGCAACAAGATCAGCACGGGAGATAGGCTACTGCCATGAGCGATCTTTACACCGACCCTATTGGCACAGCCACTGTTGCTGCAGCAAAGCTAGCGCAGCTCACGGGTAAGCCACACCACGATGTAGCACTTGTGATGGGCTCTGGTTGGGTCTCGGCCGCGGATGCTCTTGGAACCCCAACCCACGAGTTCCCAGCAACCTCACTTCCGGGCTTTCTTGCACCCACAGTTGAGGGACATGGCGGACTTGTTCGTTCCTATGACCTGCAAGGAGCAAACGGCACGATTCGTGCTCTGGTCTTTCTGGGTCGCACCCACCTCTACGAGGGAAAAGGCGTGGAACCTGTTGTTCATGGAGTTCGCACTGCAGTTAAGGCAGGATGCAAAGTTGTAGTACTGACAAATGCATGTGGTGGAATCAACCGTGACTACAAAGTCGGGCAACCTGTATTGATACGTGACCATATTTCTATGACGGCCGTAAGTCCGCTCATCGGAGCTGATTTTGTAGACCTGACGGATCTCTATAGCAAGCGAATTCGAGCGATCTTGCATGAAGAAGATCCAACTCTTGCCGAAGGTGTTTACGTTCACTGGCGCGGTCCAGCGTATGAGACTCCAGCCGAGATTAATTTCCTGCGCACTGTTGGCGCTGATTTGGTCGGTATGTCCACCGTGCCCGAAGCAATCGCAGCTCATGCACTAGGCGCCGAAGTGCTCGGAATTTCTTTAGTTACCAACGCAGCTGCTGGCATCAGCGGTGAAAAACTCAGCCATCTAGAAGTTATGGCTGCTGGAAAAGCTGCTGCAGGCAAGATGGGTGATTTGCTGAGCAAGGTTTTGCACAAACTATGATCGACGAGAAGTTACGCACAGAAGTAGAGGCATGGATTGCGCTAGATCCAGACCTCGCAACTGCGGCAATACTTCGCTCCTGGCTTAAATCAGAGAACGAGCCAGAACTTCGAGCCGCTTTTTCTGGCTTTTTGCAATTTGGAACTGCAGGTCTGCGTGGAGCGGTAGGGCCAGGTCCCTCTCGCATGAATCGCGCAGTTGTCGGGCGGACTGCCGCAGGTATTGCCTCGTATATGAAAGCACGCGGGCTAATCTCAGTTGTTATCGGTCGAGATGCCCGGCATGGCTCGGAGGCTTTTACGCAAGAGAGCGCAGAAATATTTTCTGGTGCAGGCTTGAATGTTTATGTTTTGCCCAGGCCGATGCCCACGCCAGTTTTGGCATTTGCAGTACGTGAGCTAGAAGTCGATGCAGGCGTGATGATCACTGCGAGCCACAACCCACGAGAAGACAACGGCTATAAGGTCTACCTTGGTGGAAGCGTTGATGGCATTAATTACAATGGCTCTCAAATTATTGCTCCTACCGATGCGCTCATCTCGCAAGAAATTGCCAAGATTAACCATGTCCTGCCTCGGGGTACCGAGTGGATTGATCTCGATGACGGCGTTTTCAATCGCTATGTAGCGCAGACTGCAGCTTTAACCAATGATGTATTCCCATCCACGGTTGTTTACACAGCGATGCATGGAGTGGGAACAGAGACCGTCCAAGCAGTATTTAGAGCATCGGGATATCCAGATCCACTATTGGTCAATGAGCAATGTTCTCCAAACCCAGATTTTCCAACAGTAAAATTTCCAAATCCAGAAGAACCAGGTGCCATTGATCTCGCTATCGCTCATGCAAAAGATGTTGATGCAGATATTGTGATCGCAAATGATCCAGATGCAGATCGATGTGCAGCGGCAATTAAGGATGGGGCAGCTGGATGGCGAATGCTTCGGGGCGATGAGATCGGTGCAATTTTCGGTCAATACATCGCGACTCGCATGGCGGAGCGTTTACAGGATAAGGCTTTTGCGAACTCAATCGTTTCTTCATCGTTGTTGCGCAAGATTGCCCATCGACATGGAGTGCAATTCCAAGAGACTCTCACTGGGTTTAAGTGGCTCTCCAAAATTGAAAATTTGGCCTTTGGCTATGAGGAGGCAATTGGATACTGTGTTGACTCAGCAACAGCGAATGACAAAGATGGTGTGAGTGCGGCACTGATGTTGGCTCATATTGCGGGCGATGTGAAGGCCCGCGGATCAAGTGTTGCGCACTTCCTTGATGAGATTTGGGATCAGTACGGGTTCTATCGGACAGAACAGATTTCGGTCCGAGTGAGTGAATTATCGAAAATTGATGAAGTAATGGAGTCCCTTCGATCGGATACTCCTAAGCACATCGCCGGAATTGCAGTGCTTAAATTTGATGATTTAGAGCGTCCGAAAGATGGATTGCCTGCTACCAATGGGCTGCGTTTCTTCCTAGATGAAGGAGTGCGCATCATCATCCGACCAAGCGGCACTGAGCCCAAGGTGAAGTGTTACGTAGAGATTGTTGTTCCGAGCGGCAGCAAGGCAGATAGGGCCGTTGCCGAAGCAGTACTTGCACGGCTTACGCCTGAGTTGAACCAGCTTCTGAACCAAAGCGAGCCACGAACTCTTCGAGCATCGCTTGCGTCCCACTTGCACCCGAACGGGTCACACCAGCATCCATAAAGGCCAGGAGCATATCCAAGGTTCTTACTCCACCAGCGCTCTTGACGTGCACCTTAGGGGAGACACTTGCGCGCATGAGTTTTACATCCTCCAGTGTGGCGCCAGTAGGCGCAAAGCCAGTTGAAGTTTTTACGTAGTGGCCGCCAGCTGCTTCAACGAGCTGACATGCCTTCACGATCTCGTCCTTTGTTAGATACGCATTTTCAAGAATGACTTTGACATGGTGGGGAGCAGCAGCTTCGACCACGGCAGCAATTTCGTCTTGAACTTCTTGATACATGCCCGACTTCATCCAGCCGATGTTGATCACAACATCGATCTCAACGGCTCCATGAGCAACAGCGTCTTTAGTTTCAAAGACTTTGGTTGCCGTAGTGCTCGATCCGTGAGGGAATCCAACGACTGTCCCCACCAATACATCACTACCTTTGAGTTCGGCAGCGCAGAGCGCTACATCAGCAAGCTTGCAGCATACGGAGGCCACATCATATTTCTTTGCGACAGCACATCCTTCGATGACTTCGCTTCTGCTCATCTCTGGCCGAAGCAGGGCGTGATCGATTGTCTTCGCTACCTGATGGAGCGTATATGGAGATTTCTCACTCATGATCATCCTCTATTCAACTGCTAATGCGGCATAGCCTGGGTTAATAATATTTTCAATAATTGCTTTACGCTCATCAAAGGGGATAAAAGCACTCTTGAGTGAATTGACCGTGGCCAATTGCAAATCGCCAAGCGTCCATCCAGCAGAAGCAACGAGGTGTTGCATCTCGTTGCTGACAGTCGTATTGCTCATCAAGCGATTATCTGTGTTGATGGTGATGCGAAAACCGAGATTTTTGAGAATGGTGATCGGGTGTGTGGCGTAGTCCGAAGCCGCTCCGGTTTGGATATTCGACGTTGGGCAGAGCTCGAGCGCTATTCGACGATCACGAACATAAGAAGCTAAACGACCTAGTTTGGGAACGCTCTGACTAAAGTCGATATCTTCAATAATTCGCACACCGTGACCAATGCGATCACTGCCGCAGAGTTGAATAGCTTGCCAAATCGATGCTGGGCCAAATGCTTCACCCGCATGGATTGTGAAGTGAGCGTTCTCTTGGCGAAGGTAATCAAATGCCTCGCTATAGTTTTTGGCAGGAAAGCCATCTTCTGGGCCAGCGATATCAAAACCAACCACATGTTGATCGCGATACTGAACAACCTTGTGTGCAACCTCGTTGGCGAAATCATTTTGGCGAAGAGCGCAGAGAATTTGCTCCGCTCGAATCGAAAGTCCTTCCGCCTTGGCATCGGTCATACCGAGTGCAAAACCTTCGGTTGTTGCAGCAATAACGCCATCTAGGTCGAGCTGATCGGTGACAAAGAGTTCCGGTGCGCCGCGGATTTCGGCGTAGACGACACCGTCTCGAGCTAGGTCGACGACTGCTTCTCGAGCCACCCTGATAATCGCTTCGCGGCTGCGCATCACCGCAACCGTGTGTTCGAATGTCTCTAGATATCGAACGAGTGAACCCGAATTAGCTGACTCCTCAAACCACGTGGCTAGTTCAATTGGATCATTGGAAGGCAATCCGTTATAGCCAATCTCTTTGGCTAACTCGATGATGGTCTGCGGCCTTAAACCCCCGTCGAGGTGATCATGAAGCACAGCCTTTGGAGCGCGCTTAATCTGATCCTGTGTTGGTCTGCTCGTGAGTGACATAGCTTCAGTTATCCCGTGATCTTTTCGAGGATGAGTGGCAAACGTTCTACCTTCTCTCCAGTGGATGAGATGCGCACGCAGTTGGCAAGCGCCTCAATAGCGCGCTCAAATCTTTCAGGCTCATCTGTGTGCAAGGTAAATAAAGGTTTACCGGCAGTAATCGTTTGGCCGGGTTTTGCATGAATTTCAATTCCTGCACCGGCCTGCACGCTCTCGCCTAAGCGTTCACGTCCAGCTCCAAGCCTCCAGGCCGAGATACCAACGTCGAGAGCGTTCATCTCAATAATTTCTCCGCTTTCTGAAGCGGTAATGATGTGTTGCTCTTTTGCTATTGGGAGTGAAGCATCAGGGTCTCCACCCTGCGCCTTAATCATTGCTCGCCATGTATCCATAGCTGCACCATTCTTAAGCGCATCGGCAGGATCATGAAGGGGTTTAATGCCAGCAGCATCTAACATTTCACGGGCGAGTGTGATTGTTAGTTCGACGACATCGGCAGGTCCGCCTCCTGCAAGCACTTCAACTGACTCCCGAACTTCAAGAGCATTACCCGCAGTCAATCCAAGAGGGACATCCATCGCGGTAACTAAAGCGCGGGTAGTTACGCCCGCTCGTGTGCCGAGTTGAACCATAACCTGCGCTAGTTCGCGCGCTTTCGCTGGGTCACTCATAAAGGCACCATTGCCGGTCTTTACATCCAAAATAAGTGCGCCAGTTCCTTCGGCGATTTTCTTACTCATGATGCTAGAAGCAATTAGCGGAATCGCTTCGACGGTCGAAGTCACATCACGCAACGCATAGAGCTTTTTATCTGCAGGCGCTAGCCCTGGACCCGCTGCACAAATAACTGCGCCACAACTCTGGATGACGTGGAGCATCTCCTCATTCGTCAGTGACGCTCTCCAGCCAGGAATCGACTCCAACTTATCGAGAGTGCCTCCTGTATGTCCTAGTCCACGCCCGGATAGCTGTGGGACCGCACCACCGCACGCCGCTACTAATGGAGCAAGTGGGAGAGTGATCTTGTCGCCGACTCCGCCGGTGGAGTGCTTGTCGACAGTAGGTCGCGTGAGCATCGACCAATCCATCCGTTTTCCACTATTGATCATGGCATCAGTCCATCGCGAAATCTCGCGCATGTTCATACCATTGAGCAAAATCGCCATGAGTAGCGAAGACATCTGTTCGTCGGCCACTACTCCACGCGTGTAGGCGTCGATCACCCAGTCGATTTGAGGATCAGTTAATTCATATTTGTCGCGCTTGGCAGCGATGATTTCGACTGCAGTAAATTGCTCGCTCATGAGAGGTGGCTTGGGCCAAACGCCCATGGAAGTAGTGCTGACATCGTAGAAACTCCATCTGTAGTCATAACAAGGAGCTCGTTGCCACCATGCTCGAATAACAATTGGCGGCATCGGCCACACGGTGCCAAATAATTACCAGCACCATCTACACATACGAAGGCAATCAAGCGACCACCGCCACTTGCGATAAGTTCGGAGATGAGGCCGCATTCAGCGCAGAGCGTGAGTCCATAGCTTGCATTTTCAACATTGCAGCCAGTGATCACTCGGCCATCATCTACAAGTGCGGCAACTCCAACTGGAAATTTGGAGTATGGAGCGTATGCCTTGTGCATCGCAAGCGTTGCGGCAGAGGTTAGTCCCTGCCAATCAATATCTGAAGCTAACGGGGTACTCATGCGTTACCGCCACGTTTGTATGGTGCGCCATCGGCTGCAGGAGCTCGAACTCTTCCAACAAATCCGCTGACAGCAATGATTGTGGCGATATAGGGAGCCATCAACATGAATTGACTTGGAATAGGTGTTCCCGTAATCGATAGAACACCCTGGAGGTTGTCTGCAAATCCAAAGAGAAGTGATGCGCCCACTGCGCCCCATGGACTCCATCGGCCAAAGATCATGGCGGCCAAGGCAATAAAGCCTTCACCGGCGGTCATCTCTTTACCAAAGGAGCCAACAGCGCCAACCGTGAAGTAAGCACCACCAAATCCAGCGATCATTCCAGCGATGATGACATTTTTGAAACGTAGACGATTGACGTTGATTCCAACGCTATCTGCAGCTGTTGGGTGCTCTCCAACCGCGCGAGTGCGCAAGCCCCACTTGGTCTTAAAGAGTGAGAGATGGATGAAGATAACCGCTAAATACATGATGTAGACAATGATCGTCTGATCAAAAAATATAGGACCCAAGATTGGAATCTTCCACAGTACTGGGATCTTGAGGGGTTGCAGAGTCGGTCCTGAGTTCCATGTGCTTTGGTAAGGAATGAGCAGGCGCTTATAGAGGAAGTCAGTTAGGCCATACACCAATACATTGAGAACAAAGCCCAAGATGATCTGATCGATTGAATACTTGATGGCAAAAAGTGCAAGCAGGAATGAGATCATTGCGCCGGCAAACGGTGCAATAAGTAGTCCCCAGGTTGTGCTGTGAGTGAGGCTAGCAATCACGCCAGATGCGAATGCACCAGCAAGCAACTCACCTTCAATGGCAATGTTGACCACGCCAGAGCGTTCGCTCATGACGCCAGCCATCGATCCAAAGATCAATGGAACCGAGAGTAGGAGTGCGCCTTGGAGCAAACCTGTAAACGGAATAAATTTTCCGGCAGCAGCCCACGACAGAAAGGACATCAATAGACCTGCGCTCGTGATCGCGCTAGCTAAGCGAATCGTTTTACGAGCCCGAAATTGCATGTATGCAACAATGGAACCGAGCATCGCAATACCTGCAAAGAGCTGGGATGCGCTCTTAGAGCCGATGACCCATTGATGGATCAAGATCCATTCTTTGTCGAGGATAAATCCATAGGTGACGTTCTGTCCGGAAGCTGGAATTACTCCAAATCCGATAAATGCGAGGAGTGAAAGAATTGCCATGGTGTAAACACCGCGACGTCGACGAAGTTCTGCAGCAGATAGGTTTTTCATGGTTATCCGTTCCATCCCTTCGAAACCAGCCCGCCAGCTGTTTTGAGGTTTTTCAATCTAAAGATTGATTTCACCACATCTGGTGCTGCGATAAAGAGAACGACGAGTGCCTGAATCACAAGAACGATATCGATCGGAGTATTTGTTTTGGCTTGCATGGCAGCTGCGCCCGCACCGAGTGCTCCAAAGAGAAGTGAGGCAAGAACTGTTCCTAGAGGTTTTGCGCGCCCAAGCAAGGCCACGGTGATCGCGTCAAAACCGAAGTTACCGGCTACGCCAGATGTCAGCTGGAAGTTATCTCCAAGTACATGAACTGCGCCAGCTAGTCCTGCTAGAGCACCAGCAACGGCCATCGCGCTGGTCATGACAAAAGGAACCGAGATGCCTGCAGTCTTTGATGCAAATGTATTTGCACCTGCAGCGCGGAATTTAAAGCCGATCGTGGTTCTATTGAGGAGCCACCAGACAAATACTGCAACAGCGAAAGCCACCAATATGCCAGCGTTGAGTCGGAAGTTGCTGCCAGCAAGAAGTGGCAGGCGTGCCGATTGGAGAACAGGTGGAGCGATCGGATCGTTGCGTCCCGGGATCAGAAATGTAGTCGTGCCCAATATCCATTGCAGGAAGTAGAGGGCGATGTAGTTAAGCATGATTGTCACAATTACTTCATGAGCACCGGTACGGGCTTTGAGCAAGCCGACCATGCCACCCCAGATGCTGCCAAGAAAAGTTCCTGCCAGCGCAGCGACAACGAGATGGATACCAATCGGCATATGAAAATGGAATCCCACGTATGAGGCAGCCATTGCGCCAAAGATGAATTGGCCTTGAGCGCCGATATTAAATAAACCCGCTCGAAATGCCAGTGCTACTGATAATCCAGCCAGGATGAGGGGAGCGGCACCTACCAATGATTCTGATAGCGGGCCAAAAGCCAGATACCACTGGTGTGGCTTTGCGAGCCCTGGATCGAAAATTGCTCCCTGAAAGAGCGCTAGGTAAGCGTTTCCTGCCGAAGCCCCCGCCGCCTTGATGAATGAAATCGGATGGCTCGCCTTATGTAAAACATTTGAATCGGAGAGCGCAATAAGCAAGCCTCCGAAAAACATCGATAGCGCAAATGCGAGAGCGGGCAGAATAAGAGCGCGAAGCGAGAAAGAGCTCAGAAGTGGTTTACGCATGTACGACACCTGCCATCAGTAGACCTAACTCTTGCGGGGTTACAGTGCTTGGAACAATTGCCAAAATTTCACCTCGGTACATCACAGCGACTCGGTCTGCGAGCGCGAGAACTTCATCCAACTCTGTACTAAAGAGAAGGACTGCGCGCCCCATGTCGCGCTCAGCCAAGATTCGCTCGTGAACAAATTCAATTGATCCAACATCGAGTCCACGAGTTGGTTGCGAAGCAACGATAAGGCGAACAGGTCGGGAAAGTTCGCGAGCGAGGACAACCTTCTGCTTATTGCCCCCTGAAAGAGAGGAGATTGGATCATCTACTGATTGGAATCTGACATCAAAGAGTTTCGCATCTTCTTGCGCTTGCTCTTTGACTATCTTGGGATTCAAGTTGATTCCCTTGGCATAAGGCACGCCATCATGTCGATCCAAGATCAGATTCTCAGCAATTGAGAAGGTAGAGATCAACCCATCGAGCTCACGAGATTCGGGGACAAATGCGATTCCGTCATCTAGCGCTCTCTTGACGCTCTTACCGATGATCTCATCATTACCGAGCATGATCGAGCCTTCGACGAATTCTTCGAGATTGATCATTGCCTGAGCGAGTTCGGACTGACCATTTCCTTGTACGCCAGCGATAGCGAGCACTTCTCCAGCTTTCACATCAAAAGAGACGTTTTTAACGATAGTGCGGCCAAAGTGATCTTTAATAGCTAAATTTTTTACGCTCAAAATTACTTCGCCAATAGGGTGAGCGGCCTTATCGGGATTAAGCACTACTTCGCGACCCACCATGAGCGAGGCGAGCTCTTCTTGAGATGCAGATGGTTCGGCCGTTCCAACTACTTTTCCTCGGCGGATAATCGTGATTTTGTCAGCAACGATCTTCACTTCACGAAGTTTGTGTGTGATAAAAATAATTGACGTGCCCTTATCGGCAAGTTTTTGCATAATTTTGAGGAGTTCGTCGGTCTCTTGGGGCGTTAAGACTGCGGTGGGTTCATCCAGGATAAGAACTTGAGCGTCATAAATGAGCGCACGGATAATCTCAACGCGCTGCTGTACTCCTACCGGAAGATTTTCAACGAGATCATCGGGGTTTACTTCGAATCCAAATTCATCTGATATGCGCTTAATATCGGCGCGGATTTGGTCAAGGTCAAGCGTTCCATTCCGCTTTGATTTTTCATGTCCCAAGATGATGTTCTCGGCAACGGTAAAGACGGGGACAAGCATGAAATGTTGGTGCACCATGCCGATGCCTGCTGCAAGTGCATCGCTGGGTTCATTAATCTCTTGAAGTGTTTCGTTTACATAAATTTCGCCAGCATCCGCCTTGAGGAGACCGTAAACGATATTCATGAGCGTGGATTTGCCGGCGCCATTCTCGCCAAGAATTGCGTGAATCTCACCGTTTTCTACACGTAGATCGATCGAGTCGTTTGCTACTAGCGCGCCAAATGACTTGGTTATGCCGCGAAGTTCTAGTGACACTCGTTCCTCTTTCTGCAATTTTCTTGAGCGGTCTTGACTGGCTAAAAACTATCAAAAAAACCGAGAGAGCGAACTACTCACTCTCTCGGTTTTTTGAACTACCTATGTAACGTGTTAGTTAGCTGAAACGGTGCCAGCAGCAATTGCCTTGCCGAGTGCACGTACAGCGTTCTGCAATGAACCTGGAACCTTCGCTGCAAGATCATGGTAACCAGCAAGGCCAGTTCCACCATTTGCAAGAGTTCCAACGTACGCAGTGTTGTTGAACTTTCCAGCAGCTTGATCCTTGATCGCGGCTGCAACTGAAGCTCCGACACCCTTAAGTGCTGAGTTCAACCAGACGCCATGTAGCGCAGCTGGATACAAGCCATATGCATCTGAGTCAACGCCGATGACAACTGACTTCTTTGATGCAGCAGCTTCTTGTGCTGAAGCGAGCTCTAGGCCACCAGCAACTGGGAACACAACGTCTGCACCTTGTTGTTCGAAGTTCTTTGTGATCTGAAGTGCCTTGTTCTGGCTTGAGAAGTCTCCAACGAATACGCCGGTCTTAGGGTTGGCTGGATCCCAGCCAAGAACCTTGATTGCCTTCTTGCTGACCTTGGCGTAGTACGCAGCGCCCTTAGCGAAGCCATCCATGTAAATGGTGACGGGTGGAATATTAATTCCGCCGTAGGTTGCAACTGTGCCAGTCTTTGAGTATCCAGCAGCGAGGTAACCGGATAGGAAGCCGACCTGATTTGTTGCGAATGTGAGACCGCGAAGGTTTGCGATTGCCTTGCCGTTAACAAGACCTGGATCATCAACCTGCGCGAAGTTGATTGTTGGGTTCTTCACTGCAGCTGCATCGATAGCAGAGGTAATCAAGAAGCCAACGCCGATGATGAGGTTGCACTTGTTGTTAACAAGAGAATTTACTTCGCCTGTGTAGTCAGGGTTGTTTGCATCAGCTACAACGTATGAAACGTTGGCGATTGACTTAACTGTCTGTGCGCCAGCCCATGCAGAAGCGTTGAATGAGTGATCATCAATGCCGCCGGTATCAAGTGCGAGACAGACTTTAGGTGTTGCTGCTTGCGAGGCTGGTGCCAATGCAAGGCCAGCAAAAGCGAGCGTTGCAGCTGCAACGACGCCTGTTACTTTAAGAGACTTCTTCAAGTTTCCTCCAGGTTTACTTAGTGAAATGGGCGTTCACACGTGGAACTTATGCCCATCAGGCTCAGGGGCCTAGTGAGTACAACTTACTCAAGAAGCCGTGGTCAGCGACAGCCAGATACAGGTTCTTTGCGTTACATCTTGATTACGACCTCAAGTTGACGTTAAGAGTTGAGCGCAACACACCCCAAAAATCGTTGAAAGTTGAATTAATTCTTGTCACAATGTGAGAGTTAGCACTCGTTGGGGGCAGTCCCTGCGAGCCCCTCGACAGAACGGATATATCAATGAGCGCAGTGCTTGTTATCGCACGTATTTTATTTGCATTTATTTTTCTCACATCTGGTTTCAACCACCTAGCCAAGCTTGAGGCAATGACTGGCTACGCAAAATATAAGAAGCTCCCTGCTGCAAAGCTAAGTGTTGCTCTCAGTGGTGTCATCATGATTCTGGGCGCTCTATCAGTCATTTTCGGCTACTACGTCGATCTAGGCGCAATCCTCATCATCGTCTTCCTTGTCCCTGCTTCTTTGATCTTCCATAACTTCTGGACCCTCACAGACCCAGCTGCGAAGCAAAATGACATGATCCAGTTCTTCAAGAACGTTACCGCAATCGGTGGCGCCCTCGTCATTTATGGCTATGTGCATTTCATTGCAACTCTCTACAAAGATGGCGGTCAACTTGCTGCAGCAGTTGCACCTGCAAAGCCATATGTAGATGGCGTACTTCAAGGATTCGGTTGGGTTATTTCTCAGGGCCACCTCACACTTTGGAAGTAGTCATACGTATTTGGTTAAAGAAATTAGATAGCTGATAACCGCACTTACTTAAGGGTGCTGGCCAAGCCAATGTTGACAACGATCAAGCCAAGCAGGGTCCACCACTGGGAGGTTTTGATTGACTCTTGCTTTTCGTGCTTGAAGGCCAAAACTAAGACGGCTACAAGGACAAGGAGTTTGACGGCAACTGTCCCCATGTTCAACGCTCCATACTGAAGCGGATAGCGCTTGTGAAGTGCGGGATGAACGCCGGTAAGGACGACTCCGGCGACGAGGGCGGTAAGTCCAGCGTGAGTGAATCCCTTAGGAATCATTTTCACGCTCTTGCCAGCCTGGCGTAGAAGCAAGAGCACCATCGCTGCTACCGCAAGGATGTGGAGTGCCAAGAAAATATTCTGTGTAAGTTTCATGGGCAAAGCCTACCGATTGCTGCTTCTAATTAATATGTCTCAAATCGCGAACCAAGCCTGACTGTTCTAGAGTGTCGAAATGGCCACCAGCGTGCGACGGAAGATGGCTAATCGATTTAGGGAAATTGTCTCTGGAAGTCCCGACGGCAGGCCCGATTGGGTAAAGCTCATTGCGGCAGGCTCTGGACCGGGGCTATTTGGTCCAGAGAGCGCCGTCTGGCAAGTACACGGATGCATTGCCACATTAGTTGGGGGAGTGCGCGCGCTATTGCTGCAAGCCACTCACCCGGCTGCCCTAACTGGAGTGAGTGAACATTCCAGATATGAGAGCGATCCTCTCGGCCGGCTCGCTGGCACAGCACGTTGGCTCACAATCACAACTTTTGGATCTACCGAAGCTATCGCCAAAGAGGCGGCGCGGGTTAATGCAATGCATCAAAAAGTTTCTGGCAGCTTCCAATCCATGAGTGGCGAAGAAACCAACTACCGCGCGAGTGATCCTCGCTATCTGCTCTGGGTACATTGCGCGTTTACAGATTCATTTCTCACGGCTCATGTAGCGTATGGCTATCCCATTGATAAAGGTGCCGATGAATATGTTCGAGAATGGAGTCAGAGCGCCATCGGACTTGGCTTGAAAGGCGCCCCGCAAACTGTCGCCGAATTAAAAAGCACTATGGAGCGCTTTCTGCGCGAAGATCTCGGTGCTCGTCCGCAAACCGAGGAAGTGGTGAAATTTATTCTTAAGCCACCGCTTGGCAAGAGCGCTTTGATCTTTTATAAGGTTTTAGTCAATGGCGCGATCTATACATTGACACCAGAGCAGAGAAATATTTTGGGATTGAAGAAAGTTACACGCGCGTGGCACTGGGCCTGCTCAAAAGTTTTGCACCTTCTCAGCTGGGTATTAGGCGCAGAGTCACCAAGTCAGCAAGTCGCTCGCGAGAGAATTGCTCGGGGATAAAAAGTTTGCGGTTATGCAGGACTCTTTGCACTGTAGAAGCGACCGAGGAAGTCCTCTTTGAATTCAAAGAAATTGCCATCGATGATCGATTGGCGCATACGCTCCACTAAGCGAACGATGAATCTCTCATTATGAATGGTCGCTAAAGTGGCGGCGGACATCTCTTTTGAACGAAATAGGTGGCTTACATAGGCGGCTGAGTAGTTGGCGCAGGTGTAACAATCACAATTGGCATCAATCGGATTAAATGCTCGTGCGTAACGAGTGTTAGTGAGATTGACGCGACCATTTTCTGTAAATACTGCGCTCGTTCGAGCCTGGCGCGATGGCGCAACGCAGTCGAAAGTATCTGCACCATTTTCTACTCCAGTAAAGAGATCATCTGGTTCACCGATTCCGAGCAGGTGGCGAGGTTTGTTGCGCGGCAACTCTTCTGTCATCCAACCAACAATTGTTCCAAGTTCGGCTTTATTGAGCGCGCCACCTAGACCAAATCCATCAAAGGAGATTCCATCTTCATCAAGTGCACTGAGATCTTGGGCAGCTTTGCGGCGAAGGTCCTCGTATTGCGCGCCTTGAAGAACTCCAAAGAGCGCTTGATAGGGGCGATGTGATCGTTCTTCCGTCAGACGACCATGTTCAACCAAACAACGCTTTGCCCATAGTCGAGTACGTTCAAGTGAACGCTCTTGATAACTTCTTGTGTTGTGCAACGTGGTGCACTCATCAAATGCGAAGATGATGTCAGCACCAAGTTGATGCTGGACCTGCATTGAAACTTCTGGAGTGAAGCGGTGCATCTGACCATCGAGGTGAGATTTAAATGTCACGCCGTCATCATCAACGTGCGCCAATCGATCTTTACCCTCTGCGATGACCTCATCGGATCTGAAAGTTTCGGTATCCATGGCAATCACTTTTTTAAAGCCCACACCGAGCGAGAGAACTTGGAACCCACCACTGTCTGTGAATGTTGGACCGCTCCAGTTCATAAACGAGCCCACACCACCGGCCTCATCGACGATCTCTGGACCCGGCTGCAGGTAGAGGTGATAGGCATTAGCCAAAATTGCTTGGGCACCGAGGTCTTTCATGGATTCGGGAAGGACGGATTTAACGGTGGCCTTGGTTCCGACTGGGATAAAGGCTGGGGTCGCGATCACCCCATGGGGGGTCACAATCTCACCCGCTCGGCCTAGCCCCGCACCTTTTTCGGTCCCGGTACCCCTAGATTCCAGGCTTGCGGTCTCTGAAAAGGTGAATGACGTAGAGCTCATAGCCCAACTCTAAGGCCATTACTATTGAAATAAATGCGACAAATGGTGCAGGATGGGTCTACTTGTTAACCCTCACGTCATTACCTGTTCACCTTTCTGCCCCTTACCGGTGGCTCAAAGACCAGTCGGGTAAGAACGTACCTATAAAGGAGAACACATGAAGGCACGTTTCAATACGCGCTCAGCCGTTGCTCTCGTCTCGGCAGTTGCGTTCGCAGCTGTTGGTGCGCTTGCAGCCCCAGCGAATGCAGCGACACGCGACACTGCAATCGTTGTTGAGAGCAACACATTCACATCGTTCAACGGTTCAACACCGAACAACAACATTGTTATCAACCAAGATGTTTCATACCTCACGAATTCACCATTCTGGTACTACGACGACAAGCTCAACATCGTCCCTAACCCAGTACTTGGTTCATACAAGATTACAAAGAACGCTCCTGGCGATTTCGAAGTGACTTACACAGTTGCTCCAGGCCGTGTTTGGTCTGATGGAGTCCCAATCACAGCGATTGATCTGCTCCCATTCCATCTCACAGCAAGCTCTGCATACTTCAAGAAGGCTGGCCTTCCTGATCCAAATACTGCGGATACACCAGTTTGGGCTGGACTTAGCTACGGTGGCGTATACGATCAATACATCGTTGGCCTGCCAACCGTTAGCGCAGACCACATGAGCGCTACATTCAAGTACAGCACAGCTATACCAGATCCAATCCTTAACGGACCATCTGGCCCAATGCCAGCTCACGTATATGAGCTTCTTGCAGCAGGTTCAAAGACACTTCCAACTGTTGCTGCTGGTACAGCTGCTTCATTGAAGTTCCTCTCTGATTTCAACTCATACAACGCTGCTTCAATCAAGGCAATGGGCGCTGTATTTAGCACCGGTTTTGATACCACCACATTCGATAGCTCAAGCAATCCGCTGATCGCTGTCGGAAACGGCGCATATGTAGTTTCATCAGTCGATGCAAACCAGATCAAGATGGTCGCTAACCCTAAGTACAACTCAGGCCCAGCACTCTCTGGCATCACAACAATGGTCATCAAGCAGGGCATTGCCGATGGTTCACCATCAGCTCAGGCTCTTGCCAACAAGGACATCGATGTTTACCAGGGTCAACCAACGGCTGACACAGTTGCGCAATTGCACGCAATTAGCGGTGTCACTGTTTCAACAACATCATCATTGGCTTACGAGCATATTGAATTGCGAGTAGCGTCTTCTGATGGAACGCCTTACACAGGCCCATTTGCTATGTCAGGCGGACAGAAGGCAGCAGATTTGCGTCAAGCATTCTTGCTCGCTTACCCACGTGAAGACATCGTCAACAAGCTGATCAAGCCAATCAACCCTTCAGCTACTGTTTTGGGATCAACGTGGACACTTCCAGGTAACCCAAGCTATGCAACAGTTGCTGCAGAAAACAACTCCGTTGGTTACGCATCAGGCACACAGGCATCACGCACAGCTAAGGCACTTGCTTTGGTAAAGAAGTGGTACCCAACTGCTGGTAACGGAAGCACACCAATCTCAATCAACCTTCTCTGGGGTTCACCAGGAAACACACGCCGTGCATCTGAAGCAGCTTTGATTATTGCTGCTGAAGCACAAGCTGGTTTCAAGGTCACAGCACCAGCAACAGCTGGTTGGGGTGGAAAGCTCACAAGCTCGACTTATGATGCTCACTTCTTCATCTTCGATCAGACTGCTGTTCCACAAGATGCGCAAGCATGTGGCACATTCCAGACTGGCGCAGGATCGAACTACACAGGTTATTCAAATGCTCGTGTAGATGCTGATTGCAAGAAGCTTCAAGCTAAGACACTTCTACCTTCACAGGTACGTGTGCTCCAGGTTGATGCAGAGCGTCAGATCAACTCAGATGCCTTCTTCCTAGGTATCTTCCAGAACCCAACAGTGACAGCAGCGACAAGCACCCTCTCAGGTATTGCTCCAGCTCCACTATCACCAACTCTCTTCTGGAACTTCTGGACCTGGCACTTCTAAGCAATTAACGTCCGGAGTCTGGAGCTCTGCGTAAGGTATCCTCCTGACTCCACAACGTTTGTTGAGTAGAGCAGTTCAGTAAATCATTTAAGTGGTGGTACCGACTTAATTCGGTACCACCACTTTTTAAGTCAATCTTGCCCAACTTGCAATTACTGCAGGAGCAGGCCTAAAGGAGGCACGAAGAAGTGTTGGCCTATATCGGTCGTCGGATCAGTATTCTGATCGTGATCTTGTTTGGTTCGAGTTTTATTCTTTACAACTTAGCTGCGATCTCCGGAGACCCCCTTGAGGGCCTTCGCGGAAGCACTGACCCAAAGGTCAAAGTTGAGATCAATGCTCTCATCCACCAACTTCAACTCAACGTCCCACCTCCTGCTCGATACTTCATCTGGCTAAAACACCTTCTGACTGGAAATCTTGGTTTAACCAGAAGTGGCAACCCGGTCTCTACTGAACTCAGCCAAGCCATCCCCATCACAATCCGCCTTATCTTTATGGCGACACTCATCGCTGTGATCTTAGGAATCGGCCTAGGTATCGTCTCTGCCTTACGTCAATATTCTCGCTTTGACTATGCGATGACATTTGTTTCATTCCTTTTATATTCGCTACCAATTTTCTGGGTAGCTGTACTTCTCAAGCAGTATCTGGCAATTAGTTTCAATAACTTTTTAGGGACAGCGACAATTGCTCCTGCATGGATCGCCGGCCTCTCGATAGTTAGTGGATTTTTCTGGGCTGCAGTTATTAGCGGAGATCGAAAGCGCGTCTTTACAATTTTCGGTATCTCTGGCGCAGCGACAGCTATCGTGCTCACATTTCTCTCACTGACCAAATGGTTCTCTCACCCTGGCTTAGGGCCGATCATGATTGCCGCAATGGGCATCGGAATCGCATATGCGGTCACATTCCTATCTACTGGCCTGGCCAATAAAGCCGCCCGCAATGCATCTTTGGCTGTCGTTGCACTTGGCGTAGTGCTTTATTTCCCAACGCAATATCTATTTAACAAATACCCAGGAGCTTTGACGGTCTTTCTACTTGCTTGTCTAACTGTTGGTTTGGCCGTGGGATGCGGGTATTACTTTGCAAAAGAAGATCGCCGTCCTGTTATCCGCACGTCAGTGATCACATCTTTGGTTATGGGAGTCATTATTCTCATTGACAAGTTGATGAAGACATGGGTTCCTTACGTCAATACCGACGCCGTTAATAATCGCCCCATCCCAACAATCGGTGAATCAAACTCGCTATTGGATCCAGGGCATTTTTGGTTTACCTTCTTGGATATTTTGCTCCATGTATTCCTTCCAACTATCGCTCTGACGCTGATTTCATTCGCAACCTATGTTCGATACTCACGCGGTACGTTGCTGGAAGTTATGAACCAGGACTACATTCGCACGGCTCGAGCAAAGGGATTGACTGAGCGCACTGTCATTATGCGACATGCATTTAGAAATACCTTGATTCCTTTGACCACGATTGTTGTCGTGGACTTCGCCGGCATCATCGGAGGCGCGATTATCACAGAGCGCGTCTTTGGCTGGCGGGGAATGGGAACACTCTTTAATAACGCAATTACTAATTTCGATCTCACTTTGCTCATGGGAGTTTTCTTCGTGACATCGAGTTTGGCCGTGCTTGCTAATTTGGCTGCCGATCTCTTGTATTCCTATCTAGATCCTCGAATTCGGGTGGTAAGTAAATGAGCATTTTTACTCGCTTCAAGCGCAAGAGCGTCGATAACGATGCCAGCCAAGTTGATATTTTCAACAAAGAGACCGAAGGTCTAAGTCAGGGTCAAATTGTTCTGCGTCGCTTCCTTCGACATCGCGGTGCGATCATCTCACTTGGCGTTCTCTCTGCCATTCTCGTATTTGTCTTCTCGGCGCTAGATTTCAAAATTGGTTTCCTCAAATACCACGGTTGGTGGAAGTACAGCTACACCGAGCAGCCTGATTTGCGGACGCAGGGTTGCCCTCAGTTTCTATCAGGCTGTCCGACGCTGAGCATCAATCCATTTTCGAAATCTTTCGGATTAGGCGATCATCCATTCGGCCAAGACGACATTGGGCGTGATTATTTCGCACTTGTTATGCGTGGCGCGCAACGTTCAATTCTGGTTATGTTCATCATCGGTATTGTCGGTGGAGCTATTGGAACAGTGATCGGAGCCATCTCTGGCTTCTACCGCGGAAAAGTCGATGCGATTTTGATGCGTTTCACGGATTTCATCATCACAATTCCATCCATCATTATCGGATCAGTTATTGGTTTCCACTTCGGTAATCTCGGAGCGACCTTCTTGGCTTTCTACTTAGGTCTCTTTGCCTGGACCGGGCTTTCGCGTCTAGTTCGAGGCGAGTTCCTATCTTTGCGCGAACGTGAATTCGTCGATGCCGCCCGTGTAGCCGGAGCGAGTGATCGCCGAATTATTTTTAAGCACATCCTGCCAAACGCTGTCGGCGTGATCATCGTCTCGGTTACGTTGATTATGTCTGGAGCAATTTTGTTGGAAACTGGCTTGAGCTATCTGGGCTTCGGCGTCGTTTCCCCAGATGTATCGCTCGGCTTGCTCATTAGCCAGTACCAGGACTCCTTTACAACGAGGCCATGGCTCTTCTGGTATCCAGGAATTTTCATCATCATCATCGCGCTCTGTGTTAACTTCATTGGCGATGGTCTGCGCGATGCTTTTGACCCACGTCAACGCCGCAGAATTTCGCGTAAGGAACGCGCACAAGCAAAAGCGGTTTCTCGCGCCAAGCAGGGTGAGAACTAATGAATAACGTTAAGAACAATCGCCGCTATGGCGCTTGTGACACCAACAATCAGGGGAGTGAACGCTTTGGAGTGCGAAGTGCTTCGCGCAGCAACGGTGTCACGACTTTTTGCCTGCCAGAGTGTGGCAAAGTGGACGGCGGCTCCGCTGTCGGATTTTGGCGATCTGGCTGGTCGAATAAATCCAGTCTCACCACCAGCGATTCCACGCATCTCAGTTTCGTGAACGTTGCGAGCTCGATGGCGTCCAGGAGCCGGAGCTCCGTAAGCGTTGATCACTCGATCGCCAGAAGTAATCGTCATACACCAACGTGCATCAATATCATCGATATCGCCCCAGGCAATAAAGTCATCGCTCAATGGGTTGGCAATCTCGATGCCCTCGCTACTGAAAATTATCTTGGGCTTGATGAACGCTGCGTAGTTGGCGGCGCTCAGGGTCATGATCACCAAAGCAGTTGTCAGTACGTTGCGGATTCCACCTTCAACAAAGCTAGACCAGAGATAAAAAGCGCAGAAAAGTTCCACCATCGCGGCGATGAAGTAATTGCCCCGAGCGCGGAACAACTCGCTATTCGTTCGGTCGATTTTGCTCTTCCTGCCCTGATCCTTCACGGTGACATCTTTCCACAAGTAAGCGAGGTACTTTAATGAGCGAGCCAGTTTTACGCGTCAAAGATTTCACAGTCGAGTTCTGGGTGGATGGAACGTGGTACCCGGCTGCAGTCGATATGAACTTTGACCTCTATCCCGGCAAGACTCTTGCAATCGTCGGAGAATCAGGTTCTGGTAAGTCAACAACAGCTATGGGCTTGATGAATCTGCTTGCTTCTAATGCGCGTACATCAGGAAGCGTCCAGGTCAAGGGAGTGGAGATGCTTGGAGCATCACCTCGTGAGCTGCAGAAGTTCCGCGGTAAAGAAGTTGCTTACATTTTCCAAGAGCCAATGACTGCACTTAACCCGGTCTACACAATTGGATTTCAGATTATCGAGACTCTTCGTACTCACTTTGACATGGGTCCAACCCAAGCACGCGCTCGTGCCATCGAGCTCATCACGCTGGTTGAAATCCCTGATCCGGAAAAGTCAGTCGATAAATATCCGCACCAACTCTCCGGAGGTCAGCGCCAACGAGCCATGATCGCCCAAGCACTTGCGTGCGACCCAGCGCTCTTGGTAGCAGATGAACCAACAACTGCACTTGATGTGACAGTCCAAGCCGAGATTCTCGATCTCATGCGCGGTCTACGCGACAAGATGAACTCCGCAATTTTGCTCATCACGCACGATATGGGTGTTGTGGCAGATATGGCCGATGACATCTTGGTTATGAAAAATGGCGTGGTCGTCGACCAGGGCAGCGCTGATGAGATCTTCAATCGACCTTCCCATCCGTATACCCGCGAACTTCTTGCTTCTGTTCCCAAACTTGGCAGCACTCAGATGCGCGAGCTTCCATACGCTGCTGAATCAAAGCCCGTGCCTGTCCTCACACTTGAGAACGTCACCATCGAATATCCGAAACGTGGACGAATCCCAGCCTTCACCGCGGTCCGAGATTTCAATCTTGAGATTTATCCAGGTGAAATTGTTGGCCTTGTTGGCGAATCTGGTTCTGGTAAGACAACTGTGGGACGTGCATCTATTGGACTAATTCCTATCAAGTCAGGAAAACTCGAAGTAGTAGGTCGCGACATTAGTGGCGCATCGATGAAGGAGCTTCGCGAGATTCGCCGCAATACGGGAATCGTTTTCCAGGACCCTGCTAGCTCACTCAATCCTCGTTTGCCGATTGGTGAAAGCATTGGAGAGCCGCTCTTTCTGGCCAAGATCGCCAAGGGCAAAGAACTCGATGCCCGCGTCGAAGAACTGCTCAGTCAAGTAGAACTCCCAAAGAGCTATCGCAACCGTTATCCGCATGAACTATCGGGCGGCCAGCGCCAACGCGTAGGTATTGCTCGCGCGCTTGCGCTCGCACCAGATATTTTGATCGCCGACGAACCTACGTCGGCCCTGGATGTCTCGGTTCAAGCACGCTTCCTAGAGCTTTTGCAGGAGCTTCAGGCAGAACTTAAATTCGCATGTCTTTTCATCAGCCACGACTTGGCTGTTGTGGACATTTTGTGCCACCGCATTGCGGTTATGCAAAATGGCAATTTGGTGGAGGTTGGTTCACGCGATGCAATCTTGAAGAATCCTCAAGATCCATATACGCAACGACTGCTCTCAGCGGTTCCAGTTCCGAACCCACAGGAGCAAAAAGCACGGCGTGAGGCACGCTTGGCTAGCAAGTAGCCCGTTTCGGGACTACTTGCTCGTTGTATCAGTTACCAGATTCGAACTCGCTGCGAGGGCGGCATGAATAGTGCATCGCCCTCTTTGACATCAAAAGCTTCATAAAATGGATCAAAGTTTTTGACGATCTGATTGCAACGGAACTCATCAGGGGAGTGTGGATCGCTAGAAACACGGCGTCTAATCTCTTCTGGACGCTGTTTTCCGCACCATGTCTGCGCATAACCGATAAACAACCGCTGGTAGCCCGTAAAACCATCTAATACGGGCGCTGTACGGCCGTTTAACGCTATTTGATAGGCCTTGTAAGCGATTGTGAGGCCGCCGAGGTCTCCAATGTTCTCACCGATCGTTAAAGCGCCATTTACGTGAACGTCAGGCGCATTCGTTGGATGTAGTGCGTCATATTGGTCAATGAGATTTTTGGTGCGCTTTTCGAATTCGTCACGGTCACTTTGTGACCACCAGTTCTCTAAGTTTCCGTCGCCGTCGTATTTAGAGCCTTGATCGTCAAAGCCGTGGCCAATTTCGTGACCGATGACTGCGCCAATTGCACCGTAATTGACGGCGTCATCTGCCTCTAGATCAAAGAAGGGTGGCTGCAAAATCGCTGCCGGGAAGACGATCTCGTTCATGCCCGGGTTGTAATAGGCGTTAACTGTCTGGGGTGTCATGTGCCACTCGAGGCGATCGACCGGTGCTCCAATTTTGGCGAACTCATACTCTTGGCCGAATTGCGAGATTGCGGCCAAATTTGCAATGAGGTCATCGGGAACGATGGTGAGCGAGGAGTAGTCGCGCCACTTATCCGGGTATCCAATCTTCGGAGTGAATTTGTCGAGTTTGATAAAAGCCTTGGCTTTGGTCTCCTCGCTCATCCAATCGAGCGCTGCAATATCTACTCGATACGCTTCAATGAGATTGGCTACGAGTTCTTTCATGCGCGCCTTGGCGGCTTCTGGAAAATGGCGCTCGACGTAGATCTGGCCGATCGCTTCGCCCATGGCCCCTTCAACCAAGCCCACGCCACGTTTCCAGCGCTCGCGTAGCTGTGGAATGCCGGAAAGAATCGTTCCGTAGAAAGCAAAATTTTGATTGACAAAATCACGGCTCAAATAAGAAGCGCTACCTGAAATCACATGCCAGGTGAGCCATGAAGCCCACGATGAGCTATCAAACTCCGAGAGCATCGAACTGATTCCCTGGAAATAAGAAGGCTCTGCAACGACCACATCCGCCAGGACATGTGCCGGCATCTTGCTTGCTGCAATCCAGAGCTCCCACTCAAAATCGGGGGCAAGTGTTACTAACTCTGCAAAGGAGTGCTTGTTATATGTCAGTTCGGCATCGCGATCTTTTACTTGATCCCAATGATGGCTTGCAATCTGAGTTTCTAGTGCCAGAACGCGCTTTGCATGATCTTTAGCACCTGCAATCTGAGCGAGCTCAAACATTTTTTCTATATGTCCAAGGAAGGCAGTCCTGATTGGTGCATATTCCTCTTCACGGTAGTAGGCCTCATCCGGAAGACTCAAGCCGCTCTGACCCATATATGTAATGTTGGTATCGGAGGCGTGCGCATCGGTTGAGATATAGGTATAAAAAAGTCCGCCACTGCCACGTGACTCTAGGTCACCCATAGCCGCGAGCAAGTCAGCAGCACTGGAAACTGCCAGCGTGCGATCGATATCTGCCTGAATTGGAGTTACACCCAGAGCTTCAATTCGCTCCTCATCCATAAATGAGCGATAGAGGTCGCCGATCTTTTGGGCGTTACTTCCTGGAGTCGCTGGGGTTTTGGAGAGATCTTCAATAATTGTCTTCACTTGCTCCTGGGCTTCTTCACGAAGTCGGTTGAAGTGGCCATCGGCGGCACGATCGGCTGGAATTTCCTTGGTATCTAGCCAGACCCCATTGACGTATCGAAAGAGATCGTCTTGTGGCCTAATGTCGGACTTTATGTAGTCGAGAAAGATTCCACTTTTAGCTGCGGCAGAGTTACTTGATTGCGTCATAGTCCTCACCTTAATACATCGCTCCGACACCTGTGCTGGGAGAGCGTGCCCTTTGGGGCACTAATTCAACTTTCAACTAGTGTGGATTGGGCGTACCCTTGGCTTATGTCGACCAAGAAAAATGAACCAAGGTGGCTTGGTCCAAAAGAACGTAAAGCTTGGCGTGCCTATATCCAGACCTCTCGCCGAATTTGGGATGCCATGGAGACGGATCTAACTCCTCACGATCTCTCACTTTCCGACTATGAGATCTTGGTGCTTCTCTCTGAGGCACCGGAGCGACAGATTCGGATGAGCGAACTTGCCGAATCTGCCCTCATCTCAAAATCGCGCCTTTCTCATCGCATTAAGGCGATGGAGAAGGCTGGTTGGGTAAGCCGAAAAGTCTGCGAAGAAGATAAGCGTGGCTCGTTTGCTGTAATGACCGACAAGGGCTGGAAAGCGATTGTTAAGGCTGCGCCCGATCATGTGGAAAGTATCCGCACAAGGTTTCTTGATCAACTGAGCGCTAAAGACCAGGAAGATCTGGCTCGAATATTTGAAAAAGTAAGCGCAGAACTTCGCAAGCAATTTAGTAAAGAGTGCGATTAATTTAAGAGTCATTCTGTACAAATAAAAAAGCCCGCCATTTTCATGGCGGGCTTTTCCAATGGGGATTTACTTCTTTGCAGCAGCCTTCTTACGACGTGCTGGAGCCTTCTTTGCAGCAGGCTTCTTAGCAGCTGTCTTCTTAACAACCTTCTTGGTTGTCTTCTTAGCTACTGTCTTCTTCGCAGCAGCCTTCTTAGCGCGCTTTGGAGCGGCCTTCTTAGCTGGAGCAGCCTTCTTCGCAGCAGCCTTCTTACGGCGCTTTGGAGCTGCCTTCTTCGCAACAGCCTTCTTAGCTGTCTTCTTTGCAGCAACCTTCTTAGCTGGAGCTGCCTTCTTCGCAGCTGCCTTCTTACGGCGCTTTGGAGCTGCCTTCTTTGCTACTGGTGCAGCTGCCTTTGCAGCAGCCTTCTTACGACGCTTTGGAGCTGGAGCTGCCTTAGCAGCTGCCTTCTTGCGACGCTTTGGAGCAGTTTTCTTAGCTGCAGCCATGTGAGTCTCCTATCAGAATGGTTCGATCCGTCACCGAACCTGTTCAAGGAGAATCGTGACAGTAATTTGGAAAAGATTCCACTATTTTGTGTCAAAACTTGACAGCGTGTCGCACCATTATTTTTTTAAAAAATTGTGCTGTTTCGACAGTAATGAGAAAAATTAATTCTCTGCAATCTTTTTATTTCTTTGTGCAATCGCAAATTCATTGGTGGAGGAATCGTATTGTCTAAATTGTGGCAACTTTGCGGCGGCAAATGTGACGCCACCAATGCACAAAAGCCCACCGCTAATGACAGAAGTGCGCAAAGTAGTCATCGCAGCGAATGTACCGGCGCGTAACTGTCCTCCAAGTGGTCCAACTGAGTACGAAAGTAGCTCTAAACCAGCTAAACGGCCGCGATATTCGTCGGGAATCGATTGATTCCAAAGATTGCTGCGACAGAGCGCGCTTACCTGGTCGGAAGCACCAGCTAAGCCAAGGAATAGAAGAATTATCCAAAGACGATTGGTTGTCGCTGAAAGCGCGATACAGATGCCCCAACCAGTAGCTGCCAGAGTAATTGCCCAACCATTTTTGGTAAAAGTTTTCAACCATCCACTAGTGGCAGTCACGATGAGCGAGCCAACTGTTCCGGCGGTGTAGAAAAGGCCAAGAGCCCAGCGAGAATGTATGTGATCAGCCCAAAACGGGAAGAGGGCGTTTGGCATTGCAAAAAACATGGCGCAAAGGTCAACAATGTAGGTGCCAAGGAGGTCTTTGCGAGAGGCCGCGTATCGCAATCCGCTAAACATGCTGCTGATTGACTTTGTTGGGCCATCAACAACCGGCGGGATGGAATGAATGCGCAGTATGAGGGCGACTGACGCCATGTAGGTGAGAACATCAATGATGTAAGCCGTCTTGACACCGGCTGTAGCGATAATGATTCCGGCTATCGAAGGGCCAAGCACTGCACTGACTTGCCAGCGCAGCGACATTAATGATTGCGCCGCAGGTAGATCATCGTGAGAGACGAGTCTTGGGAGGATCGCGCCGAGGCTTGGGGATTGAAGCCCATCGGTCGCTGCAAAACCGGCGGCTACTACATATAAGAGAACCAGGTGTGGCTTATGGAGGAGCGCATTTCCAAAAAGCGAGGCAGAAATAAGCAGGGCGATAGCTTCGCAGATCCAGACCATCTTCTTGCGATCGACTGTATCAGCCAGAACTCCGCCGTAGAGGGCGAACATAATGAGCGGAATAATTTCTACCGCGCCCATAAGACCCACTGCTATGTAGGAATGCGTCAGCTCTTTAATTTGAAAGGGCAGGGCGACCAAAGTAAGAGCAGAGCCAAAACGGGTTATGAGTCCTGAGATAAAGAGAGAGCGAAGGTCTGGATATTTCTTTAAGGGAGTCAGATCCACCGCAAATTTCGCCATGGCTGCAACTTAATGGAAAGTCTGCTCCTCGGCTGGAAATGCGCCTC
>Ga0214171_1000030_pt1 | contig 56943 bp, 81 predicted proteins | sample TroBogEpilimnion_40_FD_153009 | JGI IMG/M metagenome (GOLD analysis project Ga0214171, IMG submission 153009) | Freshwater microbial communities from Trout Bog Lake, WI - 02JUL2007 epilimnion | ecosystem: Environmental > Aquatic > Freshwater > Lake > Epilimnion/Euphotic zone | place: Trout Bog... | reverse complement strand
ATTAATAAATCCGCCGCCACCGCCTCCACCTACACCACGAGATCCACCAGCTGCAGTTGCTTGATCAGCTGCATTTGGTGGAGCAGAATCGCCAAGATCAAATTGCATCTGATCAGGATGAACTCCATTGTATCTTCTTTGACCCGGTTTTCTACCAAGGTATTTATCTAATCCACCTAGAAGTTTGTTAGCAAATCTTAATACAGGAGTTTGTTTAGTGGGATCATTTTCATATTGCCATGCAGGATCCAAGTATGGAATTCCATCTTCGCCCATAATCCAGTTAGCACGTTCGTCAGCACTAATGCCTCGCAAATTATAACCAGCTAAAGTAGCAATATTTCTAGCGTATCTAAACGCTTTTCTTCCTCTGCGACCCAAAAGACTAGACGCAGCACCAAGCCTATTCATTGACTCTTGGTACGCTACTGATGCAATTCTTCCTCTACCAAGCTGATCATCACTAATGTAAGGTTCAACATTTGGAAAAAATTTCCTTAGGAGTTGTCTGTCTTCGTAACGTTGAAAGTTTTTTTCCACCCGCGGATCGCGTGATGGCTCATACTCTGGCGGATTTCTTACAATATCAGTATTGCCGTAATTAGGTAATCTAGTTTTGCCACTTTTCATTGCATCTTCAATAGATTCAATGGATTCATTCTCACTAGATTCAATGTTAAGAAGATCATCTAAAAGGGGGTCAGAAGTTCTTTTTTTCTGTCTACGTTGTTGACCGCTAGAAGGTTCTGGGCGCGGTTGATAAGCTCTACTATCAGAATCATCAGAGAAGTCTGGTGAAGCAGTTACGTCCTGTGGTGCTCTAGGACCACCAAATTGACGAGCGAATCCAGCAAAATCACTGGGAGTTCCACCGAGTGCGGAAAGACCTCTCTGCGCTTCGTTAATAAGTTGAAGAAGGTTCTTAATTGGAGCGGTTGCTCCCTGCGCCGCTGTTTGCAAAGAAATAGCAAGTTGTTCTACTAAGCTTTTTGAGTCACTAATAACATCTCGAAAATCTTTTCCAAGACTCAATAGATTATTAGCTTGCTCTACCGATGAACTTAATTCTTTGGTTATTAGGCGCATGTCCTCCGCTTCATTATTGGTAGCGGAGATAATACTATTAAACGTTTCAAGGAAATTAGATGCACCTTCATTGGCATCATCCATATTAATTGGAATATTAATAGGACTCATTAGTCTTCTCCAATTTCATCTACGTTAATACCGTCTAGTAAGTTCATAATTCCAAGTTGTTTTACGAATTGTTCATCAGCTGCTTGTTCATCTTTATTAAGCTGTTGATCAATATCAGCAAATACGTCCATAAGTTGACGAGCTTCTTCGGCGCTCTCTGGAGCAACCCAAGTAATACCTTGGTTACCGCTCTTGACTTCGTCTTGCTTATTTTTAATGTACTCTTGATAGAAATCAGGGTTGCCAATAAATAAGTCACGCTCAAACTGCACTTCATCACGTTCAATTTCTTGTTCGCGGTGAATGAACTTAAGCGCCAGCATCATTTGTTGCTGCACAACGTTTAAGTCGGTACTATTGAAAACGCCAGTTGAATTGGCTAATTCAGCTTGATCAACTACGTACGGATCTAATTTCCATCTTTTGGGATATCATTAGTTTCTGCAGAGTCAGCAAATACGTCCTGCTCGGCGTTAGTCTTAATGATTCCCAACTCATAAAGAACTAGAATGACACGATTTTCAAGTTGCTCGAGCTCGTTAAAAAGAATCTCGATAACAATATCGTACCAATTGTTCGTTACATACTCATATCTTTGTTGTAAACTATTTACGTTTTTACTACCGGCGATCAATTCTCGACCGTCTACACTAACCAAGGCTGCTGCTACTGAAGCGGCTTTCCACGCACGGTTAAAACCAATGGTGTCAACGTAGTCCTTAGTCATCAAACTAATTTCAATTTTTTGTTTTACTGTAAGAGTTCTAATTACAAACTTATGGAAAGGAACCTGGGTTACCTCCTTTTGAAGATAACCCAGGAACAGCAATCCTTCGAACTCATCTTTCCACGCGTCGGGAAAGGTTGTCATGTCTTCGGTCTGGGGCTGGTCTGCTGGGCCCCATCCGGTGGTGTCTAAGTCGGTCATTATTTCTTTCGGTCCAGGGCTAATAGCCTACCTGAATAGTATAATAAACTATTAGTTCTTGTTCAAGACTCTGACGTATGGCTTCTTAACGCGGCGGCTACGGATCTCAACAGCGGCGAAGAACTGTCCACCGGTTGAAGCACCTGAAGCAGGAGCGGTCAAAACCGTACCAAATACGTTGTTAGCAAAAGCAGTACCGGTTACAACACCAGCCGAGCTAGTAGCAGCGGTAGTGTTGGTAGGAACTGCAGCGTATCCAGCGTTTGAGGTGCCGCTTACAGCGACAGTAGCTCCAACTGCGGTGCCTGAAGCAACAGCAACGTTGGGGCAGTAACCCTCGATCTGAATCCAACCGAAGTTACCGGCAGGGATGTTGACGAGAGCAACACCTGCGAATGCACCTTGCTTGGTACCAACGGTGGTGACGTTTCCGCCTACACCGCTAAGAGTGGTAATTGCGCTAATGTTGTAAGGAGTTCCGATACCATCGGCAGCTACAGTGTAAGTAATACCTGAAGCAGTGGAGATGTAGCGGTTGAACTCATCCTGCCAAACGGTGCACCAACCACCGGAAATGGTGGAAGCAGTGCCGTTGTAAGCGAGGGTGAAACGTGATCCATCAGGGCCAATTACGGTCTGGTTAGAAGCAGCACCACTCAAGGTTGAGTTAGCAAAGCTTACACCAGCACCAACACCCTGAGTTCCACCTGGATCAAATCCTTGAGCAGCAAAACCGGCGATAGATACTGAGCTGAGAGTCGTACCAACCTGAGTCAAGTAGCTGAAGAAGCTCTGACCAGATGCGGCAGCCATGAGGTTGACACCTGACGAAGACTGAGCAAGCAAGAACGTACCACTAGCGGTGGCAGCATTAGCTGAACCAGTGTCGTCAAGGTTAACGCTAACTACCTTGATAACGCTTTGACGTGCACCGAGGCTGATCTTTGAGAAAGTCTCAGCGTCGACGACGTATTGAATACCGGGAAGCATTTTGCGGTGATCAGGAAGAAGTGCCTGACCTACCCCGGGTTGTAGCTGAATTACAAATGAACGAGCAGCCATTTTATTTTAAACCTTTCCTTAGAGGAGTTCTTTTCTCGAACGATACATGATTGTGATCGTTTTGGGAATTGTCATTGTTGAAATCTGGATTAATTCATCAATAGTGACATCTACGACGACACAACCCTGGTAAACAATCTTACGTTGAGTACCGTCTGGCTTATTAATGACCTTAACACAGGTAACCTCGCCTTGGGCAAGCTGCGCTTTAAAAACATCAAGCAAGTCGCTAGCCGTACTAAAGTTTGCACCGAGCTGGGCCCAGACTTCAGCGTTCCACTGTTCGAGGAATGTTAACTCGAGCATGCCTGCCTGCAATGCAACTGGCAGGGCAATTTCGATTGGATATGGAGAGTCAAGGGGCTGGATCGGAGTCGGTGAGTTCACCGGCTTAGGACCGCGCTCTTGAATCATCTGTGCATAAATGAGGGGTTTACCGTTGTAAATAAAAGCGGTATACCCACCACCTACGCGAAACTGTGAGTTAGCCATATAATCTCCTAGTAGACTACGAAGTTGCTTTGAGCGTTACCGTAAATTACCTGACCGGTCTGCGTGTTGAGGCTGAATGTAGCCTGTACGTAGTTGATCGGGTAAGTGGGCGCATACTGGAATGTTACGAATAGAGTCGTTGGGCTTGCGTTGTTTAGTGACAATGCAAGGTTCTGGTATGACTGAATCAATCCATTAGACAATGCGTTGGTAAGAGTTCCTTGAACGGTTCCTAGCGCAGCAGATGAAGTGTTCTTGGTGAGTGGGCTACCTACAAGGAAGCTGTTCTCAAGGTCAGTTTTAATTAAACGAGCAAGGCGGTCACCGATAGCGTTAATAGAAACTTCCTGAGTCAACCAGTTGGTAACGTTAGTGGTCAAACCGTGAAGTACCCAGAAGTTACCGTCACGCTTCTTGCGAACAGTAAGAACACCATATGGCAAATAGTTAGTTGCAGCATCGATTTCGCTAATCTGGTTGGGGATGTCATTGAAACCAATTACCTGCTTGTTGGTAACAGGGGTGCTAACGTCAGGCTGGCCAACGAATACACCAGCGATTGCAGATGCCAAGTAGTATCCTGGGATATTGAACGTAGTGTTCGAAAGACCGGTTGTGGTGTTAAGACCTGGGTTGTAGTTTAGCAATGCTGGGAATACAACTGAAACTCGAGTGCTGTTAAAGCCGCTTGCAAGAGTTTGCATGTTTGCGGAAGTAACGCTGGTCGCAGTTCCGTCGACTCCGAGGAAAGCACGCTGGTAGATTCCAGCAGCTGCCTGAGTGTTAAGGTAAGTGTTAATTCCGGTTGCTACGGTGTCAAAACCAGCAGTAAATCCGTAAAGAGGAACAATTACGTCTACACCAACAGTGTTGGAAATAAAGGTTGCGTTGGTTGATGAACCAGAGATCGTGAAAACGTTCTTCCAGTCGGTAGAAGTTGCGGTACCGTTGTTAGTAGCACGAGCAACAGGTAGAATGCTAACAGTTCTTGCACCGTTCTGGAATGCGAATTGTGCAGCAAGAACGGCTGGGTTAGTAACCGTAGTACCGCTTACAGGGGTTCCAATGGCGTTAACTACTGCGTTGTAACCAGTGTAGGTACCGTAAGCACCCCAGAAGTGGCTGTAATTAACAGTAACGGTTCCAGATGGGCAGAGCGAGTTTGAAGCAACACCACTAGTGGTCAAGTAAGTGATACCACTGATAGTGCTGAAATTAAAGTTGGTGCCAGCAACACCGCTAGCCGTTCCTGAACCACTGGCCCAAGTAACAGTAACACCAGTCCCCGTAACAACGGTTGGGATAGAAAGGGCACCGATCGTTACACCACTGGTAGCAACGACGTTATAGAAATAATCAGTTCCCGTACCAGAAGTAGGCTGGTCGGCAATGATTGCGATATTTAGGTTGGTTGGGTTAACGCTAATCAGGGAGGTACCTGATTGAGTAACGTATACACCCGGAACTTGATAGTTGGCCATAAGTTCTCCTTCACTGCTTTGTGCAGGAACCGCACAATTTTACAGTATTGTTAGTGAATATTTTGTTATTGAGCGGGTATGGTACTTGGCGTATATACCGTGCCGCTTGTTGCAATCTTCGTAATATCAGGGATCTGATAGTCGTACTTAGCGCCATAAAAGTCGCCAATACAGTTAATACGAACGCTTGCCTCGTAGGTTAATTCTTCGGGGCTCCAAGGGGTTCCCGGGCTGATGCTGTCTCCCAATGGGGTATAGGTATCAGGAAGCAGAGTCATTCCCACAAGATCATTGTTGTAAATCGAGTTATAGAATGCGGCGCTAGCTGGGCTACCTGCTCCCATTAGGATAAGGTTGGTAACGCTGTCCCAGAGGCGGTCACGCTCTTCCGAGTGCATAGCCATAATCTGTATATCTATACTGCCCTCAAAGTAGCACGTTCGGGTGCTATTGTGGGCAGGGTAGTTAACACCGCTGATCGTAATACCCGAGGCGTACGTCTGGTACGTATCCGGGAACAATCCTGACCATTGAACTTTGCTCGGACGAAATTGAACGAGCATTGCTGGCCACTCCACTAACTCTAGCGGATACTCGATAGTTATACTATTAGGAACCAGGTCTAAACTTGTGTCGATAGGCGCCGTGGCAAGGGTATTAAACCCTGCGTTCAATGCTTCAACTATGCTTGTTTTAACGGCTGTAATGAACATTTCTAACCACGCATTAACCTTTCTAGCCCCTCTTGTAGGTCTGATTGCATCAAGATATCAAGCATTTGCTCTGGGGTAACACTTCTTTCCCACTCGTCAACGCTTCGATAAATAGACTTCTCAAGGAATCTGGTTCCAGGTTGAGCAGAAATAACCCAGTGCGGACCACCTGAAAGAATTTGACCATTGGCAGCAGCTCGAGTTATGATAGGTATTGTACCGATCTTGTTAGGATTAGCTGTTCTAAAAGCCAGCGTTCCATCCGCTTTTCTAAATGGAATATTACGGTTGGCAAGGTTGCTTAGAATTTTAGCAGGATATCCGTCATTGATTTCCGAAAGGTATGCGGCTTCTGGTGGTACGTTAATACCAACGATACCTTTCTGCCAAGCAGGGGTGATGCTCTGCAAAGCTTTACCAGTTTTACGAGGACCTGTAGCTTGGGCGATTTCTACCGCTCTACGAGACAACTTTTGCGTTAATGATTCTGGTGCTGGTAGCTTGCTCATACGACTGGTACGCTATAGTAGGGGTGAGACGGAGGAAGGTTTTCCAAAGTAGTAAACTGGTTTACAATTTTGGTAGTGTCATAAGCTATTCCAGGACCAGTACGAACAGTCTGAACGTTTACGGTGCTTACAATAAAACGATCGGTAGTGGCAATAGGGTTGTCATTGCTCCAAGCAGATACTCGAACAACAAGGTCGCCAACTCGGATTTCTGGATACCATGCGAATTGAACGTTTGGGTTTTGCTTCCAGAACTGTCCAGTACTCAAGTTCGATCGAACCTCTGGGGTGTCAGCAGCTAACATATACAGGTGGTAGCAAGTAGTCTTGAACCCACCGGTAAAAGTAGTTCCGTAGCAGTCTGGGCAGTAGCTGTTACCAGTTTGACGGTATACGTTACTAACTCGAGACTGAATGCTTGCTGTAGGATTTGCTGGGTTGGGGCTATCCTGACAGGTCTGACAATACGTGACAAGTCCCATGGCAGCATCTTCCGCACGCCACAATTGACGTACAATGCATTCTTCTCCATACCACTGTAAGGCTTCATTGTGGAATCTTTGCTGATCAATTTCAGCCCAGATTTCTCTTTGTTTTACAACGAGCAAAGGACTTTCATCTTGCTTTTGCAATGAGCCAACAGCGACTGGCGGTAGTGGATTTGGATCAATACCGGACATTAGTTTTCGCTTTGTGTATCTTGCTTGCTGGTAGGACTAGTGAACTTGTTCTTCAATGTTTGAATGATGTCACCGGCGTGTGGCACGATAGCTGGCAATGCCTGAGATAGTGTACTAACACAAGTTACACAAGCGTTCTTCTCATGAGCGTAGCGATGATTCCAATTCATTATGCGCCTCCCATGTTGACTGCAGCGTACTGAAAGTGAGGACGAGCAGGGTTGACAAACATTCGTGGGATAAGACCACCGGCAACCAGCATGCTTCGCTTGGAACCAACCATGAAGGCACGCTTCATCTGACGCAATTGCTTGTCCGCAATCTCTTTGTCGAATAGGTAAAGTTGCCACCAACGCTGGTAGTAATCACGACGGTCCATCCAAGCAGCGTTCATTCCTTGCGGAGTAGGCTGTTCGATGTAGTTACGAGCAATGTGCTTCAAGAAGTGAGCATATGTCTGAGTAGCTAATACACCGTACCAGTTTGATGGGAACGCAACAGTGGCATTTAGGCCAATTTCATAAGCAGGAACGAATACCGGCTGGAATTCGTAGTTAATGTAGTCAATTGCTTCAGTACTCATGATCATTGCGATTTCTTCATACATGATGAAACCACTTTGCTGCAGTTCTTGGAGGTAAGGTCCTCCCGCGGTTGAGTCGAAACTCTTGTCAAGGCGGTGGACGATACCAGTAACAATCTGACGCTCATCGTAACCTAAGTTACTCCAATATGGCATCTGATCAGTAATAACGATCTTGTCGACGTAAATTCTTGGGCTACCGCTAATGGTATAGTTCCAAGTAACTCCATAGTTTCCTGGCAAACTGCTCTGAGACGAATTCAATGTGTACTGAAAAGTACCAGTTGATTCCTGAGTGGCAGCTGTTCCCGACGGGACAATTACGGTGTTGTTATCGGTATTAACGATTGAGAGGGTTACTGAATTAGCATCGGGATCGGTAAGCGTCCCGAGGTTATACGTCATGATGCCAACTGGCTCAACCGCATACTGTGGAAATGGGCGAGGTCTCATTAGAAAGTAACCGTTCCTGTTCCTGTTCCTGTAAATGTAAATACGTAATAATTACCGTTTGTAGACTTTGTGTAACTTAAAGTAGAAGTGGGGGTTCCTAGGTACGTATTGGGAGTCGAGACGATAACTACTCCCTGTTGAGTAGATCGATTTCCACCACCTCCACCATAAACTGACGTAGCATCGGTGCCTTGGGATTGAGTTCCACCACCAGCTCCGCCACCACCGTAATATTGAGTTGAGCCAGTTATATTAGAAGTAACACCAATACCACCGTTACCACCGTAACCATTGTTGATGGCAACTCCAGTTCCAAACCCACCTACACCGCCAGCTCCTCCACCGCCACCACCACCGAATGAAGTACCAGTTCCTCCTGCGTATCCGCCAGGAGTTCCTGCTGATCCACCAGTGGTACTTGAGTACCTAAATCCAGATGTCGCTGTATATGCACCAAATGATGAATTTGAACCTGATGCGCCTACAACAATGCTAATGGGTTGTAATTGTGTAATGGTTAGCGTGCTGACGTAATTAACACCACCGCCGCCACCACCGCCATCTCCGCCAGCCCCTCCACCACCTACCACTAATAAAGATGCTGAGAAGTTAAGGTGTGCAGTCTTAGAAGAATCTATAACCCCCGGAATAGGCATTAGGAAATGTCACCAGTCACTAACCAGTTGCTGCTTCCAAGATAAATTGCCGTAGCAACGGAATATTTAGTTCTTAATTTTGGTGCATTAGCAGTAGCTCCAGTTGAAACAATGCTACCCGAGAATGTAACGGTTCCAGAGTTTGTGCTGTAAACAGTAATCTGTTGACCGGTTGCAAAACTTCCAGTCAATGTTACCGTTGCTGCGGAAGTGTTGTTCATTTGAATAAGATTGTTGACATCACCGCTAGCTACGGTGTAATTACCAGTAATGCCGCTTACAGTAGTGTAACCTACTGCGCCCGCAGGAATTGATCCACCAGGTACGTCACCATTGTTTACCATGTTAGTCATACCAAAGTCACTAACAAGCGGACCGGCCATCCAGACAGTTCCACTAGGACCAGAAATTGCGTTCGATTCGCCGCTACGAGTCAATGTAGCAACGTTTCCAGTAATGTTAGTAACATATGCAATTTCACTGCTAGGAGTTACGCCAAGATAACCTGGGTTGATAACAATTGGTAGGTATTGACCAGCTGGTAGGGAGATAGACGAAAACCCGGTACCGGTTACAGTGGTCTGTGAGTTAGTGAACGAACCACTGATAGTACCGTAAGCAAAATTAACACGATAGCGAGTAGACATCTAATATCCTAGTTCTTTGGGGGAATGTTGATCTTGTTGTGCTGAGTACGATCGAAACGGTAGTACTTAACTGGACGTGGGTCCTGCGAACGGTGTACAAAGCTTGGGTCACCATTCTGTCCCATTGAGCAAAGCAGTGGGTCTGTTCCCGCACGGTAAACAAGGGCACCGTGGGCAAAAGGAAGAGCCTTATTTGGTGAGAAAATAGCAATGTCACCAGCTTCCGGTACAGCTACAGGCTTACCGTGAGCAGCGATTGAAGTAGTGTTGTCCCATGCAGCCCAGCCAGTTCCTGAGGGATCTGCACAGCCTGACCATGAGAAAATGCAGGTTACAAATGAAGAGCAGTCTCCAGCCCAGGGAAGAACTCCTGGCTTCTTGACCATGCTCATGCGATCAGCACCTTCTGAGTAGTGGAAATTAGGCAAACCGCGTTTCTTTACAGCCCAGTCACACCATTCGAGGATGATGGGGGTGCAGTCAACCGGAGGCTTAGGTGCTACGGGTGGCTTTGGGGTTGGCTTCTTAACTACTGGCATAATATTCTCCTATTGGTCTATAAACTAGGGTAAAATCAGGTAGGTACTACATCTTCGCCAGACGGGAAGTCGGGTTCAGTGTAGTTAATTGCAGGATCATCAGTGGAAATATTGAAGTTCCCCGAACCAGAATTGAACGGTTCGCCATAATCTTCGGCGGGGGTGTCGTAATTGGTCGAGTGATCACCAATAATGTCCTGATTATTAGTTATGGTATAATTGTTGATGAGGCTGACGGGCTGAGTCTGAGCAGATTCTGTAGACATTACGTTTGCTACTCGCCTTAGTGAATATTTATATAATCCTACAGCAGTAGCAATCGCTTTGCGAAACAATGTTTTAGTCTTTGTAGAACCAATTTCATAAGTTACGGTAACCGCAGCAGAACGGTGTCTACCCTTTGTTCTAGTAATGGTAGCAGTAACGATCTGGATTGGCCCAGATACTCTGTGCTGTGTCTTATTTTTGAACACTCTAGCCAAAGGTATGGCTGATGCGAATGCTTTGAGCAATTTGCTTCTAAATTTAATAACAGAAGCTAGATTGATTGCAGCAGCTCGCCCCGCTCTAATCAAGGCAAATCTGCGCTTAGTAGAAGCTAATTGAGCCAGTCTAGCTGTACCAAATCTAAAAAAGTTATCAATTCTTTTGGGTGCAATATATCCAATAGCATTAGCTAATGATTTTTTTATGCGGCGTATTGATTTTATATTAAACGCAAGATTAGTCCATACAGCTTTTGATGTTTTTATAAAAGATCTAGTTCTAAGTACTTTTGCAGCATTTATAACATTTGCTGTAGAGAATCTAATTCTTTTAAAATTCTTGCTAGTAAATGCAAACGAAGATTGAGTTGCAGAAGAAAACTTTGCCTTTGATAAAGTTTTACGAATATTAGCAAAATTTGTTTGAGTTGCCACAGAGTTTTTAATTCTTTTAACTACTTTAGATGCACTAGCCAAAGAAACACCAATGACCTGAGCAAGCTTTGCCCTGGTTACATTTCTTGCTCTACTAGCGAATCCAATAGCGTTAGCAACAGAAGATTTAATAATAGTTACTACTGTTGAAGTAGGCCCACGGTAATAGCCTTCTTGTATTTTAGCATTAGGGCTGTAATAACCCCTAGATGTGTTCCTTTGTGGAGCAGTCACTATCCACCAACCTGTGAACGTGTGTAGCGTACAATAACAACACCTTGGTAACCATTACCACCGGTTCCAGGATTTCCTCGACTTCCACCACCACCACCTGCACCATAAGTAGCACCATCACTACCATTACCAGCTGCTGCTCCACCAGCTCCGCCGCCGCCTGAACCACCAGATCCACCAGATCCAGGGTTACCAGCTCCACCACCTCCACCACCGGCAATGGTTCCTAGAGTAAATCCTGGCCCAACAAGCCAAGATGAATACGACGAGGTACCATTACCTCCTGCTCCACCAGTTCCTGCACTGGAGTTGCTACCTGCTGTGCCAGCACCTCCACCTCCACCACCACCACCTGGGTTAGTGGATGATGCTTGACCACCATTATTACCTTGACCAGTTGTTCCTGAGGGAATTGATGAGTTGATAGCACCGTCACCACCTGCAGAACCACCGGTTGATCCTCCATAACCGGTAAGGGCACCATAACCACCTCCACCACCACCTACGGCTGTGGTTTGTCCAGTAAATGAAGAGTTACCTCCATTATTACCAAGGCCGTTGTTACCATTTCCCAATCCACCTGTTCCACTTGTACCAATAACAACAGTGTACGAGTTAGAACTTAGAGATTGTGAAGAAGCGTAGACAACACCACCGGCCCCTCCACCACCACCGGCATTGTTACGTGACTGGATAGAACCACCACCGCCTCCTCCACCACCTGCGACAATTAGAATGTCGGCGGTTAGAGTTCCACCGCTGACGGAAAGTGTGCCGGAGCCAGTTGATGAGAATACTCTATAGTAGTAGGTTGCATCAGCGAACAACGATCCACCTGTAACAGATGGATAAGATGCATTTTTACCTTCACTAGCAAGGATTCCCTGCATAATTGGGGTCATTATGCAACGTCTCCCATTACGTACCAAACACCTGATGCCGATTGATAAATAGTGGCACTTGAGTATTGCACTCTAAGAGTAGGAACTGCTGCCGTTGCGCCAGTTGATCGAATAGTAACTCCAGCAGCACCGGAAATAGAAACACCGCTTGCCACTCGAAGAACGTTTAGTTGAGTACCTACTGGGTAGACACCGCTAGGAACAACAAATATAGTTGAGGAAGTACCACTCATCAGTACCATAGAATAAGCATCAGAAAGTGTACCAGTGTAAGTGGTGGTTTGGTTATTCGGTGTGTAGAGGAAGTTGGAACCAGTAACAGTCACTGCAGATAAAGATCCGCTAAATGTTGCGTTACCAATGTGAGTGGATGTACCTGATACAGTAAAACCTGATGCCACTATTAGGTTACCGCTTATAGTTCCACCAGATCCTGGCAAAGCAGCATAGGCTACACCGCTTACAGTATTCAAACTGCCAGAAATAGATGCTATTTGACTTGTGTGCGTCGTAACGATACCAGATGTGGTATTATATTGACCAGAAAGAGTTACAAATTGTCCAGATAAGGTAGTTAAACTTCCGGATGTTGAAACATACTGACCAGAAAGTGTTGCTAAACTACCTGATAAAGATGCGATATTGGCTTCGTCTGTAACTTGTTTTCCAGAAATGGTAGCAATATTTCCAGTAGCAGTTGTAACAATACCGCTCGTAGTGTTGTACTGGCCTGACAGAGTAACGAACTGCCCACTTAGAGTAGTTAAACTCCCCGATGTAGATACGTATTGACCAGATAGGGTTGCGAGTGATCCGCTAAGACTAGCGATATTGCCGCTGACGGTGTTTAGACTACCGCTAATGTTAGATAGATCTGTAGTAAGTCCAGTTACTTGGCTTTCAGCGATTTGTACACCGGTTACGGTTACTGCGCTTACACGCCCATTAGCATCAGTTGTTAGAATTGGTACAACATTTGCGGATCCATACGTCCCAGAAGTACCTACTGTGATTAATGTAGGGTTAGGGTACGTTCCTGTAAGATCACCGCCTGCAGATCCTGTAGGTGTACCTGATAATGCAGGGTAAAAAGTGTAACTACCACTAATAGTTGTTGTACCAAATAAATTATTTGTCCCGCTTAATGTATTCGTAGGGCCAATAGCGTTTAGAGTGCCTGTGACTGTAACGTTGGAAAAATTACCAGATAAATATTGAGCCTGGTTGCTGGAGAATACAAACCAAACACCTTTGCCACTGCCCTGGCCAAAAGCATCATAGGTAAACTGGTACCAAGCACTAGGACCAATGTAGAGACCTGGGCTACTAGTACCAGAATAGACAGTGTTATTTACATTAATTGTATCCGTACCAGATGGCAAAATATATGTATAGTAACCATTGCTAGTATTAATAAAAGTATTAATGCTACCATTTGGAGGGTTAAAAGGTAATGTCCAGGTGACACCATTGCCCTGTGTATTGCCAATTTGCAAAATAGTTTGCTCATTGGGTGCTAACCAGAGCCCCGATCCTGTCGTTGGAATACTTACACCATTAGCATTATTTGCTGCGCCTACACCACCTCTATAGGTTCTATAGATAGGAAGACTGTAAAGTGTCGTAGACCAAAGACCAGGGGTGCCGCCACTATAGCAGACCCAGATTTTACCTGCTTGGTCAGTTACAAAATCGCCTGTGGTATAAGTACCAGAAACAGGACCGTAAGGGATGCCACTAATACCAGTGGAAATAGCACCCACGAATCTAGCACCAGACGTAGAACCTGGTAGACCACTTACTGATACGTACTGTGCTGTTACACCACCACTAAAAACAGCAGTAGTACCACTTATAGTTCCAGTTAACGTTCCACCAGAAAGAGGCAATGCATTAGCAGTAGCAGTATTAAATTGCAGGTCATCTACGGCTGTTCTGACTGGGAAGACATTGTAGTTAGAAGAAGTTCCGCTTACGTGGGCACTGATAGGAGTTCCGTCCCAACCGCGACCGTTGTATATACCGTCTGACCAAACGTTAATAGCTACGTTACTACCAATAGTAACTATACCAGAACAAAGGATTTTTTCTTCTGTCACTGATCCGTAATCGACTACAAGCGTGAAGATGCCACTAGTTCCAAGTGGATTAGAACTTAAAGTGCCACTGGACGTGACTTCATACCAACCAGCTGTGCTATTAACAGTTAATGTTTGGCTAGCAACATAACCGCTAGCTAATGCAGCTGATAAGTACGTAGGCGTGGCTGCACCCGGTATGGATCTTGGTGTAGTGTAAGTTGGATAGGCCATTTAGGAGAGCCCCTAGTCTAATTAGTAGGGGTAGGAAGCCATCTGCCAGGTTGGGGTAACTGTCAAAGAGTCACCGGAAGCCAAGGTCACTGTTGAGAGGTCAGAGAACGGAGCATACCAGATTACAGCACCTGAGGCGCTTGGTGTGTTAGTTCCTGATCCTAGAGTAATGAAGATACCATTAATACCAGAGAAAGTGGTACCTGTGTTAGTCCAGGTGTATCCACTGGCTGTAGTAACGTACTGTACTGGTACACCAGTGCTAGTACCGATTGTAATGGTATTGAAAGCAGGGGCAGTCCAGCCTGATGCTGGGATTGCTTGGCGAGAATAACCAGTCATGCCAGAAACCTCAACAACTGTATAAGTTCCTGAGTTTAGGGTGATTGGCTCGTCGGTAGCTACTGCGTAACCACTAATGGTAGCCCAGGAAGTGGAGAAAAGACCGATGTAGGTAGTTCCTGAGGCGGTAGCAGTGGTACGTGGGAATACGTTCAGAAGGTAGTTAAGACCTTCTTGTGGGAAGTAGAAAGTAGAGTTAAAACTGCTAGCCATGATTTCTCCTAGATAAATTGAATGCTAACGTTGAATTGGATGCTATCCCCAGCCTGTAGACCGATCGGGGAGAAGCTACTTTTCAAGAATAAGTTCCCAGTTGGCCCTACTACCGGAGTAGTGGAAGGAATTGTCGTTGTCACTATACTAGAGCCGTTTGCAGCCCTAATTACATTGTAAACATTGGTACCATTACCAGAAGTTACAGTCATTACCTCGCTCAAGATCTGAACGTTGAATGGGAACGTATTCGGAAATAAATTATATCCGCTAACTGTAATGGTTGTGTCAGTAGGCAAAACCTGGTTTGACAAGCTACCTACGACTGGACTAGAATTACTGTCAAAAAGACCGACGTTAGTAATCCCTATGTAGCCAGAGGCTGTAAAGGAAGTAGTAAAGAAAAAAGTATCACCGACTGTATTAGAGGTGACAACACTAACTGTTCCAGAAATAGGTGAACCAACTGGACTAAATAAAGCAACATCGGAAGGTTGAGCGGTACCAGAACCAGTACCCCAGCCGAGGTATCTTGGCACACTGAGGGAATAGCCCGATCCAGCTATAGCACTAGCTAGGCTGTTCCTCGTCTTTTTTGTCAGTATCGTTTGCAAGTTCTGGTCCTAATGTAATAGAACCAATGGTGCCGAGATCTTCCCGGTCACCACTGGCTCTAGTAATTACTGCGTTGACCTTTATTTCAAAAGGCAAGTGTTGCATTAGCTCTGCTGACGCCAGGTTCTCTTCTGAGCGGTCTGGAACAGGTTACCGCTGTAGGTAGCGAAGTAACCATCGTATTGCTGAGTCTCTGAAACTTGAGTCGAGATCTGACGAACCTGAGTCTGTACAGTCTTGGTAGTGTCCTGTACAACAGCACCGATACCGATTACAGGGTAAGCGTGAACAGTTGCGTCATCTACCCAGGTAGGAGTAGCGTTAGGAGTACCAACGTAGCTTGGGTAGGTCACTGCCTCAGCGTTTGAACCGCTGAATACAATGTTACCAAGCGTAGGAGTAGTACCAGTACCGCTTACGACCGACAGAACAATACCAGATGGTACAATGATATCAACCGTTGTATTCTTCAGGTAAACCGAACCACCAGCGTTAATGAAGAACGTTGATGATGCGAGAGGGCCAGAACCGGAACCAACAAGCGCAGTGATCAAGTCGTTCACCTTAGCGGATGAAGCGCTGATCGTGCTTGTTTTAACACCGGTACCAGTACCACTGATAGTAAATGTTGAAGTCGCGTCAGATACGGTCAAACGGAGTACACCGCTTGTCGTAGCAAAAGAGTTAACCGTTACAGCGGGGTCGATTACTTGGAATACGGGGGTAACACCACCACGGGTGTTAGCACGTACAGCAAGCTTATTACCTTGCTCGACGGAAACATTTGGAGTAATAGCCATTATATATCACCTATTCTATTAAGGGTTTGACCAGTTTGTAGCACAGAATTACCGTGCATTGACAAAGTAGTTACGTAGTTAAAGGAAGCATTTACGTCAGGTACAACAACGCCACTCGTAATTTTGCTGTTCGTCTTTGTTATAGCGACGACAGGAGATTTACGAGTGTTTACTACCATCTAGAAACCTCTGATGGTAGTGTTGTACTGGTCGTTTTGGAAAACGAAACCATTGTTGTTGCTTCCGCCCCAACCAGTTCCCGAAAGAGCTGGGAGGATTGCACCGTTCGAAGTACCATTTGCAGTGTTAGGAAGTTGCGCCAAGTAAACGGCGAACCACGGTTCATTGTAAAGGGTAGTCGTGTTAAGCACGGTACCGGATGGAATAACAGCCATATTTGCTCCTCATGTTAAGTGGAGCTAAGCTCCACGTTTAGTTGTTTGGTGTGCTAGTGCTCTGCTGCCAAACCTGTTCCCAAGTCTGCGATCCACCGGCCTTGGGCTCGGCTTCATCTGGCAACGAAATTTTGTACATTCCGTTATTGTCCATTGCACCAGCGTTAAGACTGTCGCGAAGGCGGTCCAAGTGACTTTCACTTGTCGTGCTCTCGTCAACGAGTCCAGCGATCTTTTCCATGGCACTGTCTTCCGTTAAGAAAGAAATTCTGCCACGTTGTACGGCTCTCAGAACGTATGGATCCTGACGAATTTCAGCCGCGATTGGCTGAACACTGCCGTGGAAACCCTTAGCTGCCAACTTGAAGCTACCCTTTGGACTGCTGAACACAGTTCCACTGTCCATAAGGTTTTCAATCCAATCGGAAGTCTGAATGTCTCTCATTCCGGTGAAATTGATTGGTGCTACGGGTGCCCGACCAGCTACGATATCTGTAGGATCTGGTTTGTGATCCTCAAAGTGTCCACCGAGATCCACTACTGGAACTGCGGTTGACTCGCTGCTAATGTCGGTCGATTTTGATACGGTTTTTGCCATTTTAATTCTCCTTGTTTCAAGGGGCAGGCTGCCCTAACAAATCTAGGAATTCTAGAAATGTGTACTACAGTTTTACATCCTGGTGGAGCCTGACACCGAAGCATCAGACCCCACCTAGATGTGTTAAGACTAAGCCTTAACGATCTTACCCAGACCACGGGGGTTGAGAACGATCTCAGAGACGAGCTCGTCCATGACCCAACCCTTGTGGAACTTCTCGGGAGTGTTGTTCTCTTCAACGTCGAGCGAGTACATGACGGGGAACACACCGAGGAACTCGGGGCTTGGGGTCATGTAAACAGTTCCCTGAGGAACTTCGATCGAACGCTGAACCTGGAAGCCACCGAACTGAACGATACGCTCACCGGCAACAACGCGGTCCTTGAAAGCCCAACCGGTCTGGTTGATGTCCCACTTGTAGAGGTCGCGGTAGTCAATTGGGTTGAACAAGAGACGTGAAGCTTCCAACTGGTGGACTTCGATCAGAGCAACGAGGTCGTACATCGAGTCAGGGGTGATGTAACCCGACAACTCGTTAACAACGTGGTTAGGTGAAACGGTGTGGTTAGGATCAACGGCGTAGTTGTTGATCGCAGCCTCAAGTACAGTGATAAGACGTGCGTCTTCCTGCATCATGATAGCCTGCTTGGACATGTCTTGAGCGTACTCAACAATGTTAACGCGCAGGTACCAGAGGTCTTCCTTCTTGATCTGAGGGAAGGTAGCGATACGGAACAAACGGACTGGAACCTTCTTACCTTCGAAAGCAGTCACGCGGACTTCACCTTCGTTACCGGAAAGAATGTAAGCCTGGCCGTACTCGTCAAGTACGTCGTACATGACAGGTACACCGGGGGTGAGTGGGTCTTCCAGAAGAACGTTACGGGTCATACCCTGGTAACGGAGCTTGAGCTGGATAGGACCAATCATACCCTGGCCCAAACGGACCATGTAGTTGTCCTTGTCAGCCAAGATACCAGCAAGACGACGCTGCTTTTCCTCACGGGTTGCAGTCTTGCGACCGGTAGCAGCAGCGAGACGCTCTTGAGCCTCTACGATGCCAGCGACGTAGTCGTCAGACTTTCTTGCGACGCGGGGAGACAAGTGGTCCACTCCTGCGCCGTTTTGGGAAATGATACTCATGATTATATATTCCTTTCAGAATTAGGCAGTAGCGCCGAATGGGATTAGACGGACAACAATCTGAGTAGGGCTGATAACGTCGATCAACTCAGCAACAGGTACAGAGTTCAAAGTCGTGCCGGAACCAGTGGTAGAGGTCAACTGACCGGTACCTGAAGCGGTGTACAAGAGTGTACGTGTACCGTCGGTGTTGACGGTGTAGCTCTTCGAGGTGTCGAACGCAGGAGCGGTGATGGTGAAGAAAGCGTTAGAGCCTCCGAGCCATACTGCCCATGAGTTGACGCCAACCTGAGTTACGTCGTCGATGTTTGGGTTACGGTCAAGAGCTGAGAGGCCGAAAGGCTTAGCTCCTGCGCCTGAACCGGTAGCGAGTGCTACGGTGTCAGGACCCGTACGGAACATGACCATACCCGAGTAGATGTTATTCGTGTCGGTTGGGTCAAGGAACGTGTTGTATGGGGTAGCCTCGTACTTCTCGTACAGCGGTGTGCAAGTCCGGTGTACCCCAACGTTAGCTACACTGTTAAGCTGCAGCATATTTTTATCTCCTTAGGATAGGGGTTTAAAGTGTCATCAACCAGTCGTCAGTCTGAATATCCTGACGGCTAATTGTTGAGGCCGTCGTCATACGACCCATTTCTGGCAAGCGGCTTGAGCCACTGGCCAATTTCTGGCTCCGGGGTTGACGGGCCCCAGACTCTTCGAGCAGTTCGATCGAAGCTACAAAACCTGCTAGCTTAGAATCATTCATCTGCTCAAACTTTGCGAGGTGCAAAGCACGGTCCTTTTCTTGGACCATACCCAGCTTCTCAAGACGATCTACGAGCTGTAGAGCGGCAAAGATCTTTTCGCGGCTTGCCTGTACGGCAGCTGCAGCCTTCTGGTAAGGAACGAAAGCAGGGTTAGTGCCATCGTAAGGGAATACCTCTTGGTGGTGAGGGCCCTGCTGAGGAATAATTCCAGTGCTAGAACCATCGTTGTAGAAGTCTACATAACCAGCAGCATCACCGTTGACAGACTCAGCGTCAAGAACGTTGGTCATGTGGTCAGGTGACATTTCACGGGCACGGTCGAATACACCGGCCTGGTCGTCCAAGTCACGTACGTCTACAACAACACCAGTCTCCTGGTTACCATTGTTAGCCTTCTTGTGTTTCTTGTCCTTTTTCTTCTTCTTGTCCTTGGACTTAGACTCAGACTTGGACTCATCCTCTGAATCCTCATCCTCTTCATCATCATCCTTAGCAAAGGGGTTCTTGCCCTTCTTTGCAGCAACCTTGTTGATCTCCTCGAGAAGAATCTCGAATTGAGTAAGGTTGGTGGAAGCCTGGTGGTAATTGCTGGTATCAGCAAGGTCTGACTCAATGTCAGAAACAATACCAGCAAGTGAAGCGGTAACCTGGTGGATGCCATCGTCAACGCTAGCAAAACGAGCTACAGTTGAAGCTTCGTTAGCTGCAGTGAAAAGGTTCTTGAAATCGAAATCAATTTGTGCATCAATAGCATCACGGATTTCGCGGCTAGCCTTGTAAACATTGTAAAGGCTCTCATCAATTGGGTCAACGCTTGCTGCGAACTGCATGTTGTCATCCTTCTTGCCGCCACCTTGAACGGACTTAGGGTCTAGTGGGTCTGGGCCACCAAGCGCATAAACATTGCTGTAACCAGGCATTCCAACAATCTCACCAGTCTGACCACCCATTGGGTCAGCGGCTTCAAGATCGGTTACCTGAAGCTGACGACGCATAGGCTGGTTAGCAGCCCAGTTTGCAGCTTCTTCGGTTACATTAACTTGAGCAGGAACAAGAGCATCAGCGTAAGGCTGAAAAGCCTGGTTCTCTGCGTAAGTAGTTGGCTTGGGGGTGATGGGGTCAGGAAGACCGCGCATCTGGTAAGCATTGTCTGCCTGCTTGACTAGCTCGTCATCGAATCGGCTCATTATAGCTCCTCGCTACCTTGTGATTGATTTGGGTTCGCTTGTTGTTCTTGTGCTTTAAGCTGAGCGTCGGTCTGAAGCATATCCTTCATCCGAGTAGTTGCATCAGTTGAAACCACCATAGAAGCATCAAGCAGGGCGCCTGGATCAACCATTTGCCCTTTAGCTAATTTTCTTTTTAGAACTTCAATTTTCCGATCAACAGGCATTGAAGCTGCGAACGGTAGAAATTTACGAACAACTTTGATCTTTGGATCTCTCCCGATAAAGGTTGCCTTTGGTGTGTCCAATCCCGGAGGAGCGGAATCACCCTCGCAAGTAGGATTGCTACATGCGATCTCACCATCTTTAATCGGCTCGTCGCATAAATTACATCTTCTTTCAAGAGATTTACTAATTTTCAGAATTGGCATTAGTAGCGTCTCTTGTCCAGAATCCAGGCACTCTCATCCGCTGGGTCAAAAACGTAACTCAGCTCAAAAAAATTAGGACGGATACAGCTTTCGAATACAAGGCTTTCAATTCTCTGGCCCTGCTTGTAAACTGTTACCGTCCTACCTTTAAGTCGTGGGATGTGGGTGCAATATTCAGATGGTTTGCTGGCGACTTTTCCACAAGCACTGCATTGAGTACAATCAACGTCAGCGCCCATACTAACCGCGTTTAGGCTTCCCTCCATGATGGCATTAGCCAACTTGGGGAAAGTCTCTGCGTCTACCTCCATAAGGCAGTAGACACTAGCGTCAATAACGCCAGAGGCTAGCTTGCTTTCCTTGTAGATAGCGTCGAGGATTACTCCACGAGCCCTTTCAGGATCGCTATTGTTGTGCTCTACGTAAATAGGGCGACCAACAAAAGTCTTGTAGCTGTTCTTAATTTGATCCACAGGCCATGCGTCATAGTTGGCATTTACTCTGGAGCTAATAGCTCGAGAAACCGTGTAAACATAGCCTGGTTCTGGTTCAAATTCAAAATCTTTAAATGAAACCTTGTGCAGGTCAATTGGCTGTTCCGAATTAGAACGAGAAATGGAGGAAAGTGAATCTCTTCCCATTAATGCAACTGATGGTGCGCCAAATTTAATCATTTTCAAGGCCTTGTCCTGTTAGACGGTACTTTTACATCGTCTAATTCTTAAGAATTTATTAATTTCTATTTTCTAGTAATTCTTTTAATTCTGCGAGCATCACTTTGTGCTCTTCACTGACTTGCAAATGGTAGGCGGCAAGCTCAGCGGCAATACGATCTGCACGCTTTGCAGCAATCAGAAGAATTGCTCCTTGCAATCCTGCTAGCGTTGAAAGCATAAGGTTGAGCAAAATAAAAGGATATGGATCCCATGAATTTTTGCCCAGGTTGGCTACCATCCAGCCAGCCATAAATGCCATAAAACCAAATACAAATGGCCACGAACCCATACCATGTCTCATGGCATCCGCAGCCTTTTCGCCTAGAGTTCTCTCATCACCAGTGCGTACATTTGGGTGAAATTCCCAGTGGCTTACCTTTTTAATGGTACGCATGGTTATTCCTCTTCTGCTGCTCTAAGTCCTTCGTGGAAACCAAGGTGACGGTCCATTAATTGACCAATTTTGTCAACCTGTCTCTCAAGGTCCATCAAGTGATCTACTTTGGACTCCAAGCGGTTCCACTGGTCCTTGGGGCTAGATCCACCATTAGTCTTGAATTGGCTAAAAAGCAATTCAAATTTGTTATCTTGATCAATTTTGCTCTCAGAAAGTTTCTCGTGCAATTCTGCAATTTTACTATCGTTGTGCTTTACAATTAACTTGTAAATAAAACGAGCCACTGTACCAAATCCAGCAGCGGTAAAAAAGAAGTTTGAAGCGTATCCGAACCAGGTATTAGAAGTATTGAAAAACGAAGCAATCATTACTCTTCGTCCTCCAACTTTTCGTAGATACTGTTAGAAAGGTTAAGCTTGCTAGCATTGCGTGCTCTGCGGCCTTCGCCTTCCTTAATGATATCCAACTTAACCAGCGGGCTTACAATTTCCAAAAAACTCTTGTGAACATATGCAGTTCTTGGAAGAATTCGTGGAGTTTCGTTATTAAAAAGAGTGCTCATTAGGTGTCCTTTAAGCTTTCATAACTCTTTGCAATATGTCAGGAGTTATAAATCGCTTCCCTCTTCATTTACATCAATTTGTGTTCTTGGGTGCTGATCCATTCCACCCTCACCTGATCGAGATCTGGCCTGACCATTCTCATCAACGTCGTCGGGAGTTGGGATCACTTGTTCTGAAAGACGCGTCGACTTCTTTTGCTTAGGGTTCTTGCTTTGCTGTTGCTCACCCATTGCTTCTTGGTATTCGGCCAGTGCAGACTGGACTTCTTCAGTCAAGAAACCACACTTGTCACAAATACCATCACGCATTTCAGCACCACATTGTGGGCAGTCGATAGGCTGAGAGAAGACTGGGACTCGCATAACCTCACTAGCCTCCATAAGGGCTGCTAAGTGCTGCTTAAACTCATCTTCGTTAAACTTCTCGTAACTATCGTCGACGTTGACCTTCATACCAGCAGCAAGTTTCATGCGCTTACGCTTTTTGCTCTCTACAGGTACAGCAAACTTCATTCGTCCACCATATTCAATGCGTTCGGTTGACTGTGAGTAACCCTGACCAAATGATGTGGTTAGATCTTCGTCAACACTAGCAGTCTTCTTCTTAGGTCCGTTCTTTGGACCCTTCTTAGGAGACTTGGGAGCGTTCTTACGCTGCTCGTATGACTCTTCTGGACGTTGACGTTCTGTTCCGCGCTGAGTCTGGTTTGCAATGCTTGGGTATACCTGTGCACCAAGTGCAGCATCACTTTGAGACGCAGCCTCACCAGTCATGTTAGGTGCGCTAGGTGGCATAACAAGTCCAGCCATAGCACCAGGTGCAAGCTGAGCAGCCAAAGCTGGGTTTTCTAGGATGGCAAGGTATGCCTGATATTCTTGAATGTATTCTGGTGGAATAGGAAGCTGTAGAGAGAACAACTGGTTAAACAGTTCCTTCTTAAACTCTTGTTCAGCGACAACAGTCTTAATCTTCTCTTCCTTACGTGACTCAATTTCATCATCAAAGTCAATTGGAATGTTAACTGACAAGGTGCCAAGAGAGATTGGGAATCCGGAGGCCATAAGCTGCTGAAGGAACCCGCGCTCAATAGTCTCGTCTCTCAAGTTCATTGAACGGAAACGAACTTCGGGGATAGCAAGCTTTGGACGCTCTTCGATGTATTCTGCACCGGTTTCTTCGTCAACCATGAGGACGGTTTCCATAACAGGAATTAATTGTCCACCGACCTTGCGCATCTCGTAGTGACCCTGTCGTTCAGCAACAGGTTCCATACGGCTACGAATAAATTGTTCGATCTTGTGCTGATAAGTAGACAGCATCTGAGTAATGAGTTCACGGTTCAAGGCACCAGCGGCGTAAGTACCGCCGTTACCACCCTGAAGAAGGTCAGCACCGATACCAAATACCTGCATAACCTTAGACTCGACTCGCATAAAGTCAGCGTCAAGACGAGGCATGCTTTCACGACCGAAAGCGTTCTGAATCTGAAGACCGTGGTGATAAGTCATCAAACGGAAGTCAGAGTTGATGGCCATAGCCAAGTCATTTCTCAATGACTGAAGTTCAGTGGCGTCTGGGATCCAGGGACCGTCTTGGTCTACATCTGGAAGGCCAAGAGTAGCCAGGATAAGAGGAGAATACAATCGGTCAGCGATGGCGTCTTGCGCTGCGTTGAGAGACTCCTCCAACATAAGCATGCGGAAAGCACGAAGAAGGATAGGGGTACCATGTTCGCTCCATGGGTTAGTCTTGAACTTAATCTGCTTCATGATTACATCTGAAACAGGGATCTCTTTATCCTCACGGGCCCAAGCGACAACGTCAGGGTAAAGTTGCATAAGCATCTGATATTCCTGAGGAGGATCACGACGCTCGATGAGCTGCTTGATTTCCTGCGGTACCTTAACGTGATACTGATAGGTTCTCAGAGCACGGTTCTTAGCAACAATAACGTCACTAGGGTTAATGAGTTCATCTTCTTCCCATGCACCAATACCATCGTGCCAAGAACCCATGGCGAATGCTTCACCAACAGTCCAGTGTTCACGACCTAGATCAAATAGGAATTCTTGATAGTTCAAACCATCAAAGAAAAGTTCGTTATAGAAATCAGAGATTCTCTTGTCGTGGTGAACTAACTCAATATCCAACAAAGGGTAGCGGGTATAAATGTCAATAAGCCCGGGAACCAAGTAATGAGTTGTGTAAAGTAGTCTAGCCCAGTCGCGAATCTTACGAGTTTGTTCATCGGGATCCTCCATGTTAAACCACCAAGTACGCTCACGCCAGTACTCGAATGGATCGTGTAGTTTAGGCCAAGCCCACTGTGCATCAGAACCCGTAGCTGCAGCGGTACGACCCAAAGTACGAGCCATACCTTCCATGTTTACTCCACCGTTACTACCTAACTTGTTGAGTCGATCACGGCCTTCTGTAGGCATGCGTGAAACATCGTTCATCAAAGAACCGTTACGTGCGGTGTTCAACAGATCACGATTAGCGATTCGTCGAGCGACAGGGTTTCGAGGTCCGGTGATACCGGCAGAACGCATACGGTTCAATTCTGCGGAGGCGCTCCAGTCATTTGAGCTCATTGACTAATGGTCTTTCTTAAAATTAAAGTTGGCACGTACAGATGTTAACACCTGGGATAGCCTGGTGTCCACACCCATAAAAACGAGGTGCCCCACTGAAACGGATTACTCCGCCAGCATCATTCTGGATAATTGGGTTGCCATTGAAGTCGAAATTAGCGCCTATGCGGCGAGAAGAAGCCTGTCTGATATTCTGTTGTCTTTCCATGATAACTCCTTAACCGTAGTAATCTGCGTTGTTATTAGTTGCTGCATATGGTGAATTAGGCCCTGCGTATTCCCAAACTCCACTGGCAGTTGCGTCATTGTCAACATATTGACCACCAGAAATAGTGTAGTTTGTGGGTCCTTGGATCTGCATCTGGCCGATACCACCATTTGCATCAAGGGCATTGAAACCAACTCGCATTGCACTGAAGTCGGTAAACATACCAGCAATTGACCAGTTAATAATACCGGTTGCTGTAGTTGTTCCACTTCCAACAAGTCGATATGCATTGTAGATTGGCAATGGGGTGCCAGTGGGACTTACGGAAACGCTAACATTACCACCAGTAACTGTAGTTGTGGTGTTAGGGATTGTAATCCAGTGAGCACTCGCAGGGTCATCGTTGTCCCATAGTCTATTTGACGTTCCTTGCATCCAGACGGTTGCTACACCAACAAAGTTAGGATCAGTGTTCAGTGTGTAACCAGTGTTCTGTACGTCTTGTACGGTTTCATTCGAACCTGGGCTGCATACGAAGCTTACATCAACATTTCCCGCGCCATTGACATTAAGATTAAGACCTGGAACGATTGAACCAATCTGACCACCGGCCCAAGTCTGACCACTGATGTTTACAGTGCCCTGAACGGCTGTGTAGGGGGTTGCTGGTGGGTTTACGGTGCCTGGAGTTCCATCATTACCGTAAATTGTGACAAACTGACCAAGGGGCCATGTCTTCTTTACTTGTCGTGGGCCTTTACCTTCTGCAAAATTCATAATCTCTCCTAGAGACTCATAAAGTCAATGCTGGGATCATCAGCGCCTGACTGTTGAAGAAATCTCATAGCATTCTGTGAGATATCATCATCGGCAACGCTAATCGCCGGTGTGTCTGCTGGCATTGATGGTGCGGATTGCACGACTTGAGGGCGTGGCGCAGGTTGTACAGGAGCTGGCGCAGGCGCTTGTCTCTGTGATGCAATCTTTGTTTCTAATGTTTTAATCGAGCTAACGATTGGGGCCAGAGCGACCTTTAGAGCCTCAGCGATTTTGATCTCGACTGGCTCTTCTTTCACAACTGGCTCAGATTTAACGTAATATTTCTGTAGAACATTCTCACACAGAGTCCAAGTTAAGCTATCAACTCGTTCTCCCGTTAGAGAGCTAATACGCTTGAGTTTTTTGTCCCAAACATATTTGTAAGATTGATCATTGCCATCAATGAGTTCACCTTCTGCGGTGTTTTCATCTTGCTTAGCAATAATCAATTGATCGATATTGTATACCGTTACTTCTACGGGCTCTAAATCGACTTCTGGTGCGGTAACCTCGAGGACCTCTTCCACCGGAGCGGAAACGATCTTAGTTTTGCGTATGTTGAACATTATAATTACTCAGTTACCACCAGTTCGTAGTCGGCTTTACGCTCGACTGATGCGGTACGGTCATCCCATACTACAGCAAACTCAGCGTCACCGACAGCGATAACGGTACCAGCAATCTTGGTGTTTGGGGTCTCGACGACAACTCGTGACTGAACAAGTGAGCCAGAGTTGACGCTAGCAACTACACCCATAGTGAATTCTTCACGTGGCTGAGCGTTGTTGAAACCGCGAGCTTCTTGCTCGAGCTTGCTAGCAGCAAAATTAAGCTGTGGCTTGGCATTCGCAGGGACGGTAGTCAAATCTGGTGTGTTAACCAAAGCAGGGTTCATAGCCATAGGAACTGGGTCTGAAGCAGTGTTGACATCCTGACCATGAGCCTGACCTTGCTGATTATCACGGTCAATCTGGTTTGCCCAGTCGCTGCGGAAGCTGTCTTCAATTTGCTTGAAAAGAGGAGTGTGGTCACTCTCTTGGTCCATGAAGTCACCTGGCCACTGAACACCCTTAAGGTCTGGCACGCCGACTGCAGTCTGCTGAGCTGGATTTTCAGCGAAAGCTTCAAAAAGCTCCGCTACTTTAACGTTTAAACGTGGTTGCATTATTTCTCCTGTACACGGAATACATACACTACTGTACATATTGAGTTGATTTACATTGTTTTATCTTGGTTCGCCGTCTTCGTTATAGGCAGATTCGGCATCTGTACGCATATCCGCCGTTGGCTTCATTACGTTGGTAATTGGGAAAGTTTCTTGAACCAGGGATTTCTCTGGTGGGGTTGGGGCATTCTTGGTTGCTGTACCGAAATACCGGAACTTCTCTGCAAATCTCCAGATACTCTCTGGCTCCTGGGTGCTAGCAGCAAACGATAGTTGAGATTCACTATCGGCAGGAACAATATTAGGATTGATATTGGTCGGACGAGATACCCCCAAGCCTTCGGGGATGTTCAAGGCTGAAAGCATGCCAACCTGTTCAGTGAGGTGACGTGGGTGGATCCACATCTGTCTGCCTGATCCATCTACATATTGTTCGTATGGGATTACTGGCTCATCTGCAGTAGACTCTTGACCATCGCAGACAAAACAAGTCTTTTGTTGCGGGGCATTTTTAGGTTCTAAAAAACTTTTCTTTTGATTTGTCATAGATATTCCTTAGTAGTTGCCTGAAGCTTCATCGTAGTCAAGACCGACGTGCTTATAGCCATGCATAATGTGACCACCTTTTTTGATGGCATTAGCAATTTCTTCAACTTTATTGTCTTCTAATTCAGGCTTCCCGGGGTTTTTTATTTTGTGGAAAGCAGCAACTTCTCTAGCCATTCTCAAGTAATCGTTATCGGAGATGCCGTCCTGAGGGTCCACTTCACCTGGCTCATAATAAACTTTAGATACGGGTTCGCTAGTTGCTGCTCGGCGAGCGTGCATCCTATTCAACCATGATCTTCTTGGGTTATAAGATCTTGAAGGTTCTTGAGCAGAGTTTATTACAGTAAGAATATTATCTGGGTGATCGTCGGGTACGCCAAGTCTTTTTACTACCTCAGAAAAATGTTTTTTGATAGTATCAGCGGTATATGTGTCGCCTCTTGCGATTGCGTCATGATATCCATCAATAAGTTCAGGAGTAGAAAAACCGCTTGGAAGACGAGTCATAATAACTCTCTCCGGGCCAGTTTTTGCATCCTTTACGCCCGGTGACGTTCTAGAATCATAAGCTAGGCCCGGCAACGGGGTATCAGAATAATTTGATGGGTCATCTATTATAGAACCGCTGGACAAGAAGAGTGGTAACGTATTTGCAGTAAGCCTAAAGTGACCGTCGTTAACATTAACGCGTCTTGCTCTGATTGTTGATAACGGAGCAGTACTTTCAACGTTTGCACGGCGTTTAGCTGGGAACGGAAACCGAGTTCCCATAAATTCATTTAATTCTCCCGCTAAGATACGAATGTTCTCTCTTCTAGCACGAGTTTCTCGAGCTTCTTTTATACTTTCTACATTTTCCTTATCAAATGGGATTTTACGCCCATTGACGATTGATTCAAGACCTTCATTGATATTTATAGATTTTATTGCATCAGATTCTTCGATTTTCAATCTTCTTGATTTTAGTTTAAGGTTAGCTAATCTCTTTGCAGAATCTCGCCATTCATCAGTGCCTTTGTCAAGCGTTAGATACCTTTTGGCCTCAGCTTCAACTCTGTCGAGATGTTTTTGAACTCTTGTATCAAACATTTTTCGCATAGTTCTAAGTTTTTTATTTTGAGGACGTAGATACTCCGCAATGTGTGTGTTGCTTCTACCATGGACAAGGGCAGTAGTCCAACCTTCAGAGTCAATGTCTGGGCCGTACCAATATACTTCTTGTTGTTCTAAGTTTATGGCTGGATCGCCATTTCGATCTTCTGCGTAATCGCTATTCGTTGAAGGCTCAACAACATTGGCATTCAATGGTCTTGGTAGCATTTCAGCTTTACGCTCTGGAATTTTACCACCAAAATCCAATGGTTGTATAGGTGCCATTCCATCGGGTCCAGCATTACCAGTTTGAGCTTTAACAATTAACGGTGATGGTTCTCTGTACTCATCGTTAACAACTCTTTTAGTTAAAAGATTTTTTATAAACTCATCACTATCAGCCCCAATGTGAGTATCAGAAGAATTGATCATCTTTCGTAATGGTTTTCCTGTGCTTATACCAACAATATCGGCAGGCAAACCGGGTTTAGTCAAATTGCCTTGCTTATCGTATCCTGATTCTGTTAGGTGATCTCTAATTGCATTGTGAAAACTGCATTTACAACCAATGTCATTAGGATTATCTTTACTGCGACCCTTTGGACAAAATCGATTATGTTGGTCGATCATGGCGTTAATTTGTTCTGCATGACTTTGCAGATCAAAATCTCCGCCTGGATCGGAAGAAAAATTAATAATTCCGGTATTGCCACAACCGCCTGGACATTCTTCCTGTGTATCTTCATAATCTGAACTATTGCGTGATGCAACAGGCATTCCACCAGTTTGATGACCATTACATACTGGGCATCGGGTTGTGGGCGATTTTCTCATTTGTTCTTCAATTAAAGCAAACAAAGCTTGAGCATGAGCCGCATCTCGCCCAACACTTTCAGGGCGAGATCGATCTTCACTTGCTCTTAAAGCTTGATCATATGTGGCATGAACATCGTGGAAAGGATTGGTTAAGAAATGAATTGCTGCGCCTTGATGCGATAAAGAATCCATTTCTTCAGGTGAAGCAGTTTGCTCATCATTGAAATAGTCTTCATCGATTGATTTCCATGGACGTACTCCGCTGCGAATATCATTTGCATGATCAATAACTTTTTTCAGTACAGCATCTTTTTCTTTGTGTTGATCAGTTGTTCTTGGAGTGAATGTAGGAACGTCGTCTCCAACATATGGACGAGCAGCATCATATATTTCTGCAATTTTTTCGTTGTCCCATTGAGGTTTAACCACGCTGTTTAAATACATTTTAGCATCTAATCGCGGAACTTCTTTTATGTCTATACGTCTTTCTCTTTCACGATCATTTAATCTGTGATAGTTCATTACTTCAGCAATATTATTAGTCTTCATGATAGATGAAGGAGTTATCACACCTGATGATGTTGATGAAAGACCAGGTAGTGATGATATGGCTGTAGACTCTCCTAAAGTGCTAACAGCATCCGGCTCATTCATCATGCTGCGAAGAGCTTTTAGAATTTCTGGATCATTCATTACGTCTTCGCCGGAAACTGCTATTTTAACAGACGATAGTCTTGAGTTAAAAGTATTTGGCTTTGAATTAAAAGTATTATTAGCCATGATTGTTAAAGTCCTAATTCTCTATCATTCATAGGTGTGGGGAGATTACCTAGGGCGAACTGCACTGCAGGGTGATTATCAGTGTGTCTAAGTACACGGTTGTAGATTTGTTTATAAGTTCCTTCACCCTTTTTAGAGTTTACAACATCTTTGTCTTTTTCGCCACGCTTTTTAAATATGTCTGATGCGGAATTGTAAAGTTGATCGAGTGAATCAAAATCGCTACCGCCAGCCTCTCCAAATGCTTTTTCAATAGCTGGGACATGTTGACGAATTGACGGATGTAATTGATCAGGGTCAATTCTTCCACCAAATAGACCAGTGTCTTCTGCACCTGAGTCATATGATCCGCTTGGCTTATTTTCAACATACAATGGGAAAGATCCAATGTTTTCACGCACCGCTTTAATAACTGATGCGAGCTGTTGGCTAGAGCCAGTAAGACTAGCATTTGGACCAGAGTTGATTCTTGATCTCTCTTGTCTCAGATGTTCCTTGATGCTTTCTGGTATATCCAATGCTAATTCCATGGTTCCAGTCAATTCACTAGGGCGAGCTTCACCAATCGTATCGTGTACAGTTTTATTTAGTTGACTCATCGGAGAAGTTTTTTTATTAATATTTATGCTTTTGGGTCGTACTATGCGATCATACATTGAACCAAGAGTTTCTTCTCCGCTTGTACCAATTTGACTCATGTCATAAGGTATCCCAGATTCCTTAAGTATGTTTTCTAACTCATTTCTGGGAATTTGAAAACTACCGTCACGATTAATCCACTCGACTCCCGGAGGAGATACAATTTTATCATCCTCATCGAATCGAGCAATCCTATTTGGACAGGGTTTTCCATTACGTTGGTAATCATCATCTCCGTGACAAGTAGCACAGTCTGGGTTACACGAAGAAGCATAACCGTGAGTAGATGACGGGTGACGTTCAATGTTACTTGCACTTATGGAATGTTTAACGATAGGATTTCCTTCAAATTGTTGAGTTACTTCATCAACAACTGGGATAGATAGACGATTTTCTTGCATCGCAACATAACGAGGATTAGGAATTTTTCCAGCTCCATCGCAGACGGAACAAACACTCTTTGGAGTTAAAGTATGGATACCGTTATCGCATCCATGCTCGCAATCTGCAGCACCCAAAGTAGTATCTGGAGCACCGGGGATGACTACTTTTCTAGGATCACCGTCAGGAACATCCGCGATATCAAAGTATTTAATTTTACCTCCGCCAAGGCCTTTGCTATAAGGTATTTCTACGTTGTTACCTTCGCTGTCAGTAACTTTCTTCATAGTGATTAAATCTTTTTTGCAACCACTACATTCGAGATTATTATCTCGTTTTCCTTCTCTTGCTCCTGAGCCTTTTCCACTGCAAATTGGGCATGTCGCTAAAGGGGAAGGTGGAGTGAAGAGTCGTCTTGTGGCACTAGCTTCGTGACGCTTAATAATTTTAACTTTAACATTTTTGCCAAGGAGTACTGACGTTGTGCCAATTCTACTGTTTCTTAATGCTTCGTCACGGTCATCAGGCAAATCTGAAGATACGAATCTGTGCAACGATAGTCCAGAACGTTGTTCAGGATCAAGTTGACTATATTCTTCATCGCTAACATGGGTTCTATTACCATTGTCGTCAATAGCTGGCCTGTTACATTCCATGCAGATGCCAATTTGAGGTTCTTCCGGAGAGGATGAACCAATTTCACCAGGTTCTGTCAAGGTTTCTGATGGTTTTTGACCACGCATTGCATAGCTCATTAATCCTCGAGCCCCACCTCGTTTTAATATCTCAAAGAAATCTTCACTGGGTTCATCAGCAGTATTTGATGATTTTTTGGATCGTTCATTAATAACTCTGTCCAGTAGCTCGGATGAAAACAATCGTCGAATGACTCTATCCGTACTGCTCGGTGAACTTCCACGATATGGTTCATAAACTGGCATACCGGAAGGGGCATGAAAACGCAATGTCTCTTCGTCTTTTGATGCTTTAGCAATAGCAGATTCTATTTTTTCTTTAGAAATACCCTGCGCTAAAGCGGTTTCTCTATTATCTTGCAGACTCCTAGCAATATTTCCGTATTCTTCTGGCTCTACCCATCTTCTAATGTATCGTCCAGATGTTACTCCATCATCGAACGCGGCTTTTGCTAATTTTGCTTTAGGGTTACCACCTTCGTCCTGCCCTTGCCAACCAGGCTGAGAGTGATGAATAAATTCGTAGTGATAACCGTCCCCAGTTGCGTCAGGGATTAATGCAACGAATGGTTCAGAAACCTGTGCGTTCCTTCGCTTAATTTTTTCTAAATGTTCTGCGCGTTGACGATCTGATTCTGTTTTTCTTTTATAAGCTTCTCTAAGCTCAGGATCATTTGTAATATTAAAATCATCATTAAACGGTTGGATATCTGATTCTGCAGTTTTTCTAAAAGAAAATTTGATTGTCATATTACATCCATTCAATTCCATCATCACCAAGAATCTGATCCATGGTAGGGGTTTCTGAAGTTAGATTATCAAGACTAAAAATCTCTGAACCTTTTGTTCTTGTAAGACCAGCGATATCGGACATTGGTGCTTTATTTTTTCTGTTCTTCAATGCTTGCGAAAGTTGCTCTGCGCGTTGACGATATTTTTCTTTAATTCCTCTAACATGAATAATTGTAGAAGCGTCAGCATTACTATTTAATTCTTTAATAGCAGAAGAGGTTTCAAGACCGTATGAAAGAATTCTTTGAATTGGGACTGCGTGCTTCCGGCATGAAGAAATATGAATAGCAGTTTCAGTTACTTTGTGAGTACCTTTGATATCTCTCGAAGATAATCTTGGAAGAAATTTTGCTGGATTGGTTTCACCAATTAAATAATTTCTCGATTCTTCATCCTCATCTTCATCTTGTTTATTATCTTCTTTTGGTTGTAAGTAATCTGCAAGAGAAGATACCGGTGCAGGATTAGATTTATCTTTTTTGGGGTTTTTAGGTTCATCGTTACAACTACACCCACCAAGCTTATGAATTGGGTGGGAAGGATTATCTTTGTGCATTTTTTGCAAAAGGTGAACAAAGCATGTCTCGTCAGGGATAACCTCAAAGGGGATGTCTTCCCTATCAGAAAATATATCTCTAGGCATTGTACTTTTCCTTACATAACATAGTTGAATCTATGAAAGATTTCAAAGCTTTTGCCTTATCTTCGCTACCACTAGGCATAGAAAGAATTCTTTTACGTTCAGCAATGTTCATTGGGTCAGTGTTTATTGCTTTCAATTTTTCTGGGTCAGTTACTATACCAGTACCATTGCATCCGCCTGGGCAGCTTGCAGGGTGAACGCTGTTTGATTTATTAGGTGCAGAAGGTCGACTAGAATAAATGCTTTCTGACGATGGTGTTTCATCATCAATAGGTTTATGCTTATCGTTTTCTTCATCTTCATCTTGATCATAATTAATGATATCTTCTTCATCATCATCGGGATGGAGCGTTACTTTTTTAGGACCTTCTTCATCGAATAAGTCAGCATCTTCATTAAAGTCAACTACGCTATTCGTAGGAGGAGTTGGAGACAATGCTTCTTCAATATCTGAACCCGTAAAGATTCTTTTAAGGTGGCTGACTTTCTCAGATTTGTTTAAAATATCGCTCGCTGAATTCATTCTTGCAGATTTCAAAACTTGTTCAATTGGAATTAAACCGTGACCGCAAGTTGGGCAAGCGTTATTACCACCCGCAGCTTGCAATTTAGCTTTATCCATGACAGTTTCTTTTGTGTCATTAGGGTGTGGCGCAAGAGTTTCTTGAGGGATAAATGGTTTAAAGTTAAAACACGTAGGGCATACTTCACCAGTATTTCCGCAAACGCATGGATTTTCGTGATATTCGCTACCAGGCTTTGGATCAATAGCTTCGTCTTTACCTTCACAGAATGGACAAGGAACCTTTGCTAGTCTTGTCCCGGTGTTCTCAGGTTCAGAGCTTTCTGATATTTCTTCTTCTTCATTAGTATCATATGGTTCTTCACCAAATGATACTGGGAATACATTCAATGATTCATGAGCATTTTCGTCTTCGGGATCAAAGTTGATGTTATCTATATTAAACTTTTCTTTACCATCTTCATGAGTTCCAAAATCACTAAATGATATTTCTCTTTCTTCAGGTGATTCACTCCAACTTTCGCCGCCAAAGGCACCTTCTGGTAGTTCTTCATCATCATAAGCATCACGTTCGGCTGTTTTTACATTGAAAATCATTCGACCAGGATTCTTAAAAGATAACTTAGATCCAATGCGTCCAATAGGTTCTTGTTCGTCGTTAGCGAGAGGGCGATACCTAGGATTACTAAGAAATTTTTCTCTTACACCCATCATAATTGCGGAACGATCCGCGGGTCTAAACTTAAAAGGTAAAGTTCTTCTCGGTTTGTCGCGAAGATCATTAATCATCCTAAGCAAAGGCTGTCGAACATTTTGTTCGTGATCTTGATCAATTTCGTCATTCTCGTTGCGTTTTGGAGGTAAAAGTTCTTCGATACCTTCTACCATATCTATTAGTTTACCATCTTCATCATACCTTGCAGTTCTTTGCATGATATCTGAATCTGAAGGGATGGTTTCCATTCGTTCATAGGCCCTTTCTTGCCTTTGACGAGAGTATTCTCTCGGTTCTTGAGAACTACCAAAAATATCTTCGCTATTCAACCGAATTCGTCGAGAATGCCAAAGGTCATCGAAGTTTATTTTTCTCGAGTGCTCACCAGATTCATCCATCATTTGATTGTGAGCAATAACTCTACGAAGATCGTCTAAAGTTAGGTTAGAGTTATTGCTCATCCAACCCCGCATGAACTTATCTTCATTCGATGTGTATTTTGGGAACTCTACTTTACCTTTATTTTCATACTGCGTATCCATCCCATTCGGCCCAAATGCGGCATCGGCGGTAAAAAATGCTGGTGCTATTCTTACTTTGTAAGAAGAATCTGGATTATTTTCATGTAAAACTTCTGGGAATGAAACCTCTTTTGGTTCTAAAATTTTTCCATGATGCTCAAGTAAATTAGCAAACATCTTAAGAGTACTAACGTGTTCTTTGCGTTGTGTTGCTTCTTTTTGCAAAGCATCTGACTGTAGTTCTTTTAGATCTTGTCTTGTTGGCTCAGGCGCAGAGATACTAGGAGTCTCTTTGGCTTCTGGACCAGTATACGCAATATCTTCAAGGTTAGTTCCCTTATCGTGCTCTGACAAAAGGTCGTGAAAATTATGACCGCCTTGCAGCAGCTTAATTAACGATGGAACGTGGATGCCACGCTTATCTACTTCTGCCGCTTGGTCACGTGACACACCAAGATTACTCAACTGAATGTAATCAGCAGGATTTAGTGCCATTGCGGCTTTTGTGAGAGACGAATTAAATTTCATTTCATTAACCTAGTTAAGATTTAGGTTAATTACTTCTGGCAACCAGCACCTGATGGGCAGTGCCATTGACCGCCTCTAGCGTGACCAGTTGTTTGCTTGCAACCAATGCAGGGGCCAGTGTTGTTGTCAAAAACATGTGTGTCATCATCATCAGCAGCAGTCTTTGAAGCTTCAGTCTTATTCGGTTGACTAGCAGCCCAGTCATCGTGTCTCATCTTAGATTTGGCTTGGCACTCAGTACCACAGAATGGACTTCCTTCGGCTCTTTGTTTCATGCATCCTGGGAAATTGCATGAATTGTCAGCAGCAGTCTTGCACATCTCACAAGAAGCGTGGCGGAGTGACCACTCGTCGTAGATAGCACGGACGAGCTTAGCCTTGGAGTCACTGACTGAAGCAAGGCGCCCGTAAGCAGCCTGCTCGATGTCGCGCTCTACCATCTGGCAACGCAGGGCGAGTTCCTTCTCACTGTGAGCGAGGAAAAGAAAATCACCGGTCTTGCTAAGCACTTCATACTTAGCGGCAATCATAGCCTTACCGGCAACCTTGGCGTTGTAAGCAAGGTTTAGGGAATCATCGTAATCAAACATCGAAGTCATAATATGCTCCTGATCTAGAGGTACACTGGCGCATAACGCCGCTGGACATGAGGAAAGTCCTCATTTACTATATGCAATTTGGGGGTGTTTTAAATGGTATTATTCTTTGAATAATTGTAGTCAAAGAATACCCGCCAATAACGTTCAATCTGGTATGGCAAGAGACCGTCTATCTCATTTTCCTCTTCAAAAAGCGCCAAAGCGTTCTGATAGAATTCTAACGGCCTAGATTGGATGGATTTCTTGCTTACGATAAACTCAGCCCCGGCACCGAATTCGAAGTCTTGCCTAACTGGCTCATCTTGGAAAAACTTATAAAAATTCTCATCAAATTCCTGAGAATACTTGTTTCCTAAGTGGTGATCCTTTAGACCACCTAAACCGCTATAGATCAGCCACGAGCTGAGCCAGACAAAGTCTTCGGGTGATTCTGAATTGAGAAATTTTTCAATAATCTGATGAAAATAAGGAGCATGGTCAAATGGGTGTCCCTGGACAAACGCTGTATAGTCAGCTAAATCATTGTAATTATTAACTACGTGGTAAATGTAAGTATATGCTTCTCTACCAATATCTGGTAAGGCAACGGACTGCTCTTCAATCTCATCGCCTTTATTGTATATCTTCCGGCACTCTTTGTATCGATCGCTCCATGAAATATCTTCTTGGTAACGGGCGATCACCATCTCAAAATGCATTAACTTAACCTTTTTTTAATATCTGTGGTGGAAATACCGGCTGTGTACGGGACATAGCAAAGAGTAATATCTTTTTGATCTAGCCACTCTTGTGTGAACCCCATTTGGAGATAATAATCTTTAACAGCCCAGTCTGTTCCAATAACAATGAAATCTGGATTTGCCATTTCTATAGCTGGCTTTGAATCTACTCCGCCGATATTCTCAATAACAACATCAACAAACTTACAGCCTTCTAAGACTGTTTTTCTTTCTTCGTAAGAACAGATTGGCTTTCTGCCTTTGTATTCTTCAATAAATTCATCAGTGTTCAATGACACAATGGTTATTCCATTAGGGCCAGCTATCTTCTTGCATGCTTTTAGCAAGTTAACGTGACCAGAGTGGAAAAGATCAAATGTGCCACCGGTATATACTTTAATCATGGCGATCTTGATGGGACTTGAACCCACGACCCCTTCCGTGACAGGGAAGTGCTCTAACCAACCTGAGCTACAAGACCTTTAATGCTACTGGCAGGCTTCGCAGTACTCTGGGTTTTCCAATGAGCAAATCTGCGCCGCGGTCAGTTCAGGCATTTCTGTGCCGTTAGTGAAATCAATTTCTTGAATTTCTCTTTCCATGGTTTACCTTTCTTTAAGAGCTCCCCAACCTGGACTCGAACCAGGAACCCACGCATTAACAGTGCGTTGCTCTGCCAATTGAGCTATCGAGGAATGCGGGCAGTTTTGGCACGTACCCAGGTGCGATCAACTAAGCCTTCTTAGCAGGTGCTGGAGTAGGCGTTACGGTCTTCTTCTGAGGAAGGAGCCCGAGCAACCAGCCGAGTGCTGGGAACTTTACTTCGATCCAGTGAATAGCAGCAAAGTATGCAGCAGAGATTGCTGGAGCAAGGAATGCAAGGCTGCCAGTGGTGAGCTTGCCGTACTTGACTGCAACCCATGCAACAAGGCTACCTACGGCGCTTGCTACGGTCATACGTACGATGTTGCGTACCTTGGTTGTGGTGAATACAGATGGTAATGACATATTAGTTTTCCTTTGGTTCTTCTTTAACAACAAATTGAACATTGTTGACTTGTGTGCGGAGACTGTTGGCCAAACCGTCCAAAGTTTCCGTGATTTCTTGTGACGCAAGTTCCTCACTCTGTGAGTTTTGAGCATCGTAAGATATGGTTATAATTTTTTTCATATCTTAAAACTATAGCAGATTACTGGATAAGTCAAGACTCTGTCTTGATACACTTAATGTCATATGCAGCAGCTAGGTCAGCGGGCATCATTTGGTATGGATTACGGTCAAAAATGACACCACCAGCCCACAAAGACTGAGCCACTACGGCACTGCAAATCATGGAATTACTGGAGTTAAACTGAATTTTGATACCAGTCAGTAACTCAAGCGCAATACTAATAATTGTTACAAAACCATACTTATCTTTGACAAAGCTCTTAGAGGCAGCAGTTACTTGGTCTCTACTTTGCTTATTTAGCTTAGTACTAACATAGTAATATTCCACATCTTTGTATTCACTAATGTGGGAAATGACAACGCCACGGCCTACCGCTTCAATAATGTTACCCTCTTCATCAATAACCATTGCAGCGTGGTTCCAGTGAGAGAATGGTTTCATTGCACCGTGGTAGCGCAGAAACTGGCCAAGTCTAATAAATTTAGCTAGGATCCCAGTTGTAGAAACCAGGAGAAAATCTCCTGGCACGTACTTCACTGGGTCTTGGCCCGCTTCATAAATCTTATACGTAGTCGTCATCTATATTACCTTCATAATCATAAGTTTCATTAATACCAAAATAAGAACCGTAAGCAGCACCACCCATAGGATCGCCTTCGACTCCAAGAACTTCTAAGGTTGCTCCATAGGGGCCTTTAATACCCTGTTCGTTTTCCTCCTCATCAATTTTTGAAGCAGCTAATCCAAGTTGTGCTTTAGATCTTGCTGGAATATTTCCAAAAGGGGCAGAGGATGCGTCTCCGCGTACACGTTCTGCTCCGGGCTCTGTCCCCTTTTCGTTACCAGGTTGAGTTACATACCAACTAGCACCGCTAATAGGGGCTCCACCGCCAATACCCGATGCACCATTAGCTTCTTCCCCTTGTAATCCGGCACTTGCTGGAGGGGTGTTTACATCCTGGAAACCATTAGGAGTGGTTAGAGTGAATGAGCCACCGGTGTCGCTTTCGAATGAGATTCTACGGAATGCGTTAAAAACTTTAGGAATAGAACGATGGGTTCTACCACCAGTTCCGACTGGTTCGACTTCTTTGTCTACAGTAGGATCTCCCACTATGTTTACGTCAACCGATTCGCCGCCACCGGCTATAGATTCAGGAATTAAATCACCGGTGGGATCAGCATGCCGGATGAAAGAAATAGCGTCTCCAATGGTATAAGACATTTGACCTTCGCCATCAAGTGCTAGGCGTTCTGTACGGCCTTGGCTAAAATCATCAAGCTTGTCCGGATCAGTAAATTGATCGACTACAAACTTAGTTCCTTCTGACTTAGGAAGCTTGATAATCTGGATTCTTCTGATGGAATCCTGAGTCGTGACACGTTCAACGAACTGATTCCACAGGATTTTGTCTCTAACTTGGGAGGAAGAAAGGTTATCATTTAAACTAACTGTGAGGACAAAACCATCATCAGTTACGGTTACTTCCGGATCGGCATCATAACCTTCAAATTGAGAAATGATGGATCTGACCACTCCATCGCGGTTATCTTTAGTCACATAGGGGTTAAAGATACATTTAAAATTCTTGCGTTTCGTAGCGTTATCCATACACTACATATGCGGGTATCTAGGGGTTTTAAACCGTGACAGATTAGTTGTCGTTGGCGTCTTCGCCATCAATATCAAGCTCTGACAATGTTTTACCATCAAGCTTAGTGTGCTCGATTGGTGAAGTTGGGCTGTCGGTAATAGGCTTAGATAATTTTGATGGCTGTTGGCTGTACTTAATCATGGTGTTCTATTTCCTTGTGCTTTTCTATTCTCTCTACGAGCTTTTCGTTCAAAATCTTCTTACAACGTACAACATCTTTAGGCAATGGATTGTTCCATAGCTCTTTGTCGCCGGGAAAACGCTTAATTGATCCTACGTGGCGGCTGGTACCAAAGGTATAGAGTAAAGCCCGGAAGACAATACCGCACATATTGCAAGTACTTTCATTGATAAGTTCCGGATCATTAGTTACATCAAAATCGTATTCTCGATCCTGATTAAATGTTACACCGTCTGGCAACTGGTTTTCGTCAGACATCTTTTCTCGTAATATTTGCTAATTTACCAAGTTCTTGCAAGTAAAACTCAATATTGTTTCCAGTTAAATCAGAAATAACATTAAATGTACTTAGAAGAATACCAGTCAATGCGCTAAATAGCTCAATAGGATCTGATTCCAAAACAATTTCGTAAGCAATATCTTCTTGGTCGCTAATGATTGCCGTTAGCAATGCTACGACTCTCGAGATATTATTGCTTGTAGAATCCATTATTTATCAACCGACGACGTTAGGAACCAATTCCATTTTTGGTGCATGTCGATACGCTCAGCAATGAAGTTTGCCACACCCTGTTGATTTTCTTTATTAGCTGTGGCAAATACATTGTTCAACATATCAATCAGATTAGAGTTTAGCCTAATTAATTCATTTGTCAAACTTCTGCTATCGCTAGCTGATTCGGCAGGCTCATTAAGGCTTGAAATCCTAAGCAATTGACTCATGTGATAGTTAGTAGTACCACCAAGTTTGCGAACATTTTCAGCAATAGGATCAATGCTCTCGTATACGTCACTTACTATCTCATCATAGAATTTGTGGTATTCGTAAAAGTCAGAACCCTTTACGTTCCAGTGAAATTCGTGGACAGCGTGGTAAAATACGGCTACATCAGCCAATAGGACTTTGAGCTTATCAACTAGTTTTTCTGATTTAACTGATTCAACAGTGTCGTCTTCGACTGATCCAACCAGCCTAAAACCATTCCAGGTTTCCATTATTACAACCAGTTGAAGCTGTCACCAAAGGACTCGTCAATAGCGTGCTCTGCAAAAGTAGCAGCCAGCTTGTTAGTCTTAGCTGCCTTAATGCCACGGAATGAACCAATGTCATTCTTAGCACGGCGGCAGATCTCTACATTGTCAACAAAATTTTCAATGATAGCGGCACGCTTGGTTACGTCAAGGATAGGAAGGGTCTTGTTCTCAACGTAATATACAGCGGCTTCACGGGTGTTGAGCTGGCTGTTCAAAAGACGGTTGTTCTGATCCTCGACCCAAATCTCTGCACCAGCGGTAACAAAGTTAACCCAGTCGGCATCTTTGAACTCGCTCTGGACTGAGGAGGCAGCCTTGAACAACAGGCTACCATCATCTTCGCCCAAGTCGGCGGTTCCAGCACTGCTGATCCGGTATTCACGAGCAATAGTCCCACCAGGAAGACTGTCTAGGTAGTCTTGCACATCGAAGTCTACATATTCAGCGGCAAGCTTCTCGAGCTGCTCTTTTTCAGTGCTCAGAGCAGTAATGGTGTTAGCATAACGAGTCAGATCAAGTTCACTGACATTAGGGTTGCTAGCTGCTGTACGTGCTCTATCAAGAATGTCCTGCAGCCTGTCCAAACGGACTAAGATGCTTTCTGAGGTTCCGTTAAACCACTTGCTATCGTTAGCTGCAGTCTTGATTTCGTTTTCAAAATTATCGTATGACATATTGGAATCTTTCTTTCCTTAATTACTATTACGCTTCAGAGTCTGATTTACATCCATCAACAATGCCATGAATAGCACAAATTGCTGGACCCATATATTCTGTAATATCTGGTTTTGTTCTGTCGAATTCTTCAAGTAGTTCGGCTACTTTTTTTCTGCTTGTGGTAGCACTATTTAATGGATTTGCACCATTTAATTCGCCCATTTGAATGCCACCCGGTGCAGCAGGAACTGGTGTCGCTGAGTTAGTAGTTCCCATTCCTATAGTTGTTGCTTGACCAAACGGTTCGACTGGATTAATAGTTGCTGTTCCTGCTCCAACTCCAGTGGAGGAGGTGTCACCGGATACGTTCAATGGATTTCCACCAAAGTAATCTAACGCATTTACAATAGAGGCAACCTTAGCTTTACGTTGCGAACTGTAGGCAGAGTTACGTGCCTTTTCCATTGCAGCTTTCTTTGATTCTTCGTTGCTCTCATCGTAGGCATAGCAACGAGCGCGCTTACCTGGACCTTTATATCCAGGAAGTCCGTCTGCTGTCTTGCACTCTTGAATGCTCTGATCGTCTGCTGCAACAAAAACAAAACCCAATGTTGCGCTGGCGATGATGCTTCTGCATCCAGAACAATAGGTTTCGTCGCCTTTACTACTTTGCTTAGTAACTAGCTTATCTTCGAAACACAGTGGGCAAGTGGTCATTCTTATACCTCAAAAAACTTTTCGATAACATCAACTGGGAATGAAAGCTTGCTGGCAGTCGCGTGATTAAAACCGTCGGTCAGTTCAAGTGGTCCTCTGTCAACTTGACCTGGGGTCAACTCATTCTTGTAACTACGATCAAGCTGGTTGCTGTTTGGCTTAATATCGTATGACACTTGCTTAACGCTTTCTTGAGGAGTCTTGTTATAGAACTTGTATTGCTGGTAACCATTGTAGTAGTCATCGCTCAAAACTGCAAGGTCTTCATCTAGAGGCTTACCGGCCATGGCGTCGTTGTAACCCTGGTAGTAAAGGCTACTGTCGCTAGCGGTCTTGCTAGCAAAAACTTGTAAATAATCCTCTGTGGAATCAATGTTTTTTGATTCTTCTTTAATGATTTCTTTGTTACCAACTTCATCAGCAACAGTTTCGCCTTCAACGTGTTTAAAGTTTGAGTCAAGAAGCCCGTGATCATCGGCTGGTCGACCGCAGCCACAGTTGGTGCACGCAGTGCGGATTAGGCTGGTTGGTACAAAGTGTCTTTCACAGTGATTGCAGAATGGCTCACCATTCTCCATAATGTATGCGATTCTTTCGTCCATGCTCATTTTCTTTCCTTCGCTTACCCAATTAGTTATGGTCCCTAAAGAACCAGGGGTTACGCTGCTTAGTCCTTCGTTGTATGTTACCGGTGGTTTCCCAGTAACATCGATTCTAGCTTTTGGTTCATCGCCTAAAGCAGTTAATCTTGTAGAATTCTCGTCTTCGTTACTAATGTCTGCGAATCTAACACCACCGATAATTCCTACCTCGGATGTGCCGGGAATCCCGAATCCATCCTCAGTATCCTCAATGGCTTTTAGAGAAGCATCGTTCTCATAGTTTCCTGCACTGGTATCTGCGTATTTCATCAATATCTATTGCGATCTGAGGACTGTTTTACAGTTATTCCCAGGTGGTGAGCTTGTTGCCACCAGCGGTCAAACCAAACTCTTGAACCAATTCAGCAATTTTATCGGAGTCTTTGGATGCACCAATTCCAATTGATTCTGTCGAAAAATCTTGAGGAGCGGCATCAATGTTTGAATTAAAAGGCTCTACTTCAGCAAGCTGATTTGGCATAGTCGCTGCTTCTGCCATTGTTGAATCAGTAGCAATTTTTGTTTCTTCTAACAATTCTTCAAATCTCTTAGGGATTGTCATGATAATTTCTCCAGGTCTGTTAACAGGTCGGGTAGGCGTAGATCGCCGTACAGACCCTTTTCTACGATTTCAGGGGTGATAATGGCCCAGCTCTCTTCGATGTAAGCACGAAGCCATTCCCACGTAATCTTTTGCACTTTACCCCAGGTTATACATTCAACGTAGTCATTATCGTAACCTACAAGGATGATGCAGTGACCGCCTTCGATCTGATTATCGGCGGAAGTGTGAGAAAGAGCCCATGGATGACCCTCAGCAAATTGTTGTTGAGCTAATGTAGGTACTTGAATACCGATGTAGGCTAAACCAAACGTAGCGATAACGCTTTTTAGCTCATCAAAGTCTGCATGGTCTGTAGGAGCATACGCAGGAATGTTTTTACCGAAGATTCCAGTGTTTTTCCAGTACGATAGAAGATCTGCTTCTACAGCACCCGCATCCTGACCATTAGTGTAAGTCAAATAAACATTTACGACTTCATCAGCGGTAGGAAAAGTCTCGGTTTCTTGCTCAGCAGCAGCGGTAGCCATCATGGCGTGAACAATACCCGCAAAAGTACAATCGCCGTATTGATCATTGCCTAACATCTGCCAATTTTCTACGGCTGGAACTGCTACCGACTCTGGTGCAGCGGGAAGAGGGCTAGTTTGGTAATAAGCAAACATGTGGAGACCTTCTGGCCTCTTTGGTGATAATTTACCTAACTTACCTACAATACGATCTGTCATTTTATTCCTTTATCTAATAACTTTAGGTCCGGTAGTGCCTGGCATCCAACCACCGTTGATATCTCCACCAATGTAGTGAGGATATTTACGAGCTTGCTCTTCAGAAATTGGCTGAGCCGGGCGTGGCGGCAAAAGATTGCTCTGAGGTTCAGTTTTTTCAGTTTTTTCGCCTTGTTCATCTTGCTGATGAAGATCACCAAGTTCATTCCACCAATTTGCAACCGCATGATGGAAAAGTTTCCCATCACGAGCTTGATCACGATGGTAGTTTGCATTTTCTCTACAAGTTTGTACCTTGTTGGTCGATTGGTTATATTTATATAACGTTTCAGAAGCATAAGGCTTGTCACTAATCTTTTTGATTAGTGTCTCTTTAGAATCACCCTTAGCCATTGCGTAGCGTTCAGACCAATTACTCATCAGTTCCTCCACCAGTATCGTTTTTAATTTGTTTACTGTGGAATTCATCCCATGGACCAGTTTCTCGATCGACATGAGTGACATAGGCAACTACCGATCCACCTAATTCACGGTAAGCAAGCGATCTGTGGTGACCATCAACAATGATGTACTTTGGATTTTTAGGAGTCTTGACCAAAATAACTGGCTTGAGAACGCCCTTCTTGATTTTCTTCTTAAACTTGTGAACTTTTTCAGGTTCGTGAGTTGCACGCCAGCTTTTGTAGTTTGAATAGTCAATATCGCTGACATGGATCATCTTTGGACCAGTCCAGTGGTTTTCTTTGACCCAATCAAGAGCATCTTCCGGATAATCTTCACGCAATTGTTCAAGTACGTCATCAGTCACGTCTTTTGGCGAGAATTCATTCTTCTCGAAGGCGTAACGTATGTTCCAATTCATGAAATGAGACCTCTAATGTATTTTTCTGCTTCATAATCTGAAGCAGCTGAAACATGTACCCCGCCATGACCGCGGTGGTGAAATTCACAGAGCCATTCCAGGTTATTTGCGCTCTCAACCCATGCTCCAACTGTATTGGGGTCACTTACGCCGGGGTAATCTACCTCTAACCATTTTAGATCGACGCCATTTTGTAGCGAAAACTCGATATGAGTGTGATGCAGCTCCAAAGGCTTGTCTAGAGAACATTCAGAGAAGTCATTTCTGTGTAAACCGACTGAGCATTGAGCAGTCGCCTTAGTTTTTTCACGATAATGATTAAAATCTTTGTAGTGAGGGTCCTTAGCACGCTCTGGGTGATCCGGATAGTGCACGACATAGCTGTGCGTTACTTTTTGATCGTGTTTGTCTACCATGATTACTCTTCATCGCTTTCATTATCTCTGCGACTTAGGAAATCTAGTAAATCATCGATGTCTTTGAATGATAAACCGTTAGCAATGATGCCTTCTTCGAAGTCTTCCGAGTAATTTATGTCTACTTCAAGACCAAAAATGTTACTGAGTATCTCTGCATACTCAAAAGCTGTGATATCTTTCGATATTTCGAGAAAATTACCTTCATCATCACCGGAATCCATCAAGACTACGCGATAAGTTCTTTGCTGAATAGGCTTTTTCTTCTTCTTGCTTGATTTTTCCAAGCATTTTTCATTTAACTGACGGAAATGAAGAATATTTTCCTTAAACCAGAGAATTTGTTGTTGTCTTTTCTCTTCTGGATTATCAAATTCATCATCTAGATTCATTCTTATCCTTATAAGTTATAATATAGGAGAAAAATAGCGCAGAAGTCAAGTCTCTCAGAAAGAATATTGTTGACCTTCTGGATTTTCTGGTTCTTCTGGTTTTTTTGTTTCTTTAATTCTCTTAATTAGTTGGTCGAGGGCGTCAACTTTTTGATTTTCTGACAAAGGTTTTGTTGACTGTAATGCTTCTTCAATAGGATTGGTTTGAATACCCAAAACCCAGCCTTGATTTTCATTTTTTTGAATTCTTTTTGTCTCACCATTGAACGCAAGCTGTTTTTTAATCTTAGAAAAGTTGCTAATTGACTGTCTAACACGAGAAAAATGAGTTCTCATGTTGTGAGCAGGAGGAAAAAATCGCATTTTTCCACTAATATTTTCTGCATCTGGTAACAAATGTTGTTGCACAAGCCCGGAAAGTCGCGGATCCGCGGAGTCTTCCTCTCCAGTGATATGCCCACGAGCAATTTCTCTGATAGGTTTAATGTCTATCATGCATGAAAATGGATCATCATATGATCTGACGTGGCCTTCCATGGTCGGATCAAACACCCATTGACCATTTGAAGCTTCTTGAACTCGTCTAGTGTATCTTGGATCTGGATGATCGGGGGAACCTGTCTCTAAAGCAGTCTTCAAAAATTTATTTAGAGACTCAGAAAGACCCAAGGGGCTTTCTCCTGATTCGCCATTAATCAAACTAGACTTTCCATTTACTGCCGCATCGATATCCTGAGACGATTTAATGTCATCAAGGCCTTCTTTCATTCCAAGGCTGTGTTCAATACGTGCAATTCCATTTGCTCTGAGTAATTTTTTATAGAAATCATGCTCTTTAACGGTTCCATCTTCGTCACGATAGCTGTTTAATGTTAAACCGCCTCCCATATCGCGGGAAGGATTTTGAGCATAGACTCCTAAAACTTGGCGCGAATAGAATGGATCATTCTTTTTCTTTCTATCTACGTGAGCAATCCATGGTGTAGCAAAAATTTTGCTGAGCTTTGTTAAGTATCTTCCTCGAGCCTGGTGTGGATCATAGGTCCATTGACCTGTTTCGTTCTTAACAATGCCTGCATGCCTTTGCATAACAGGGTGAGCCTCAGTCTGCTGATAGACTAATTTCTTGCGGGTAGTCGGGCCACCGGGAGTTCTTTCGTTTTCTGGAATTTCTTCTTCTGCTCCAGACTGAGCTTCTATTAATCTTGTACCCAATGCTTTCTTCTGCGCATCAGTTAAATCATTATCGGAATAACGAATGATTGGTTTTGCCATTAGCGTAAGATATGCATTCGCAAAATTATCAAATGCTTTTGGGTGAATCACTTTTAAAGTGTCAGTGTCTAATGTTGTTGTGCCACAACTTTTGCATGGGCATCCCAAAAGGTGGGGTGGCTCAGATGCATCTACAACTGGTAAATTACTTTTCTTCTTACCTTTTGCAGCAAATGAAAATGAGCTATTGAATAATTTCATACGTTATTCCTTAGGTAAAGATCTAGGTTGATCGCTCAGATTTTCCAAAGCGCTTTGAATTGATTCTGCTGGGTATATATCAGAACGAACTTTTTCTTTCTTGCGAGGTGCTGGAGTACCTGAAGAAGGTGGTAACAAGCTTCGCACAACTTCAAAAGTTCTTGTCGGGCGGGCAATTGAATCTGGCAAGAATCCTCGTCCAATTGCCTGTTGAGCTTTTTGATTAATAATATTATTCAAACCGAGTAGAGTTGGACCCTCCTCTGTTCCCGGCTCAGTAGAACTACCACCATCTGGGAAGGAAAGCGATTGAAGATCAATGTTCAATCCGGTCGCACGCAAAGCTCTCGCAATCTCGTCTTGCACCTTGCGAGCACTCCTATCATGTTCTTCGAATAATGGCTGAAGTTGATCGTGCAAATCAGCACTGCTCCATACAGAGCGGATTCTACCACCTTCTAGAGCGTCGGGAAGCGGAGTTCCCCCATTTTCATCATACCTTTCGTGCGTAGCAGCAAGGCTTTCATTTTTCTCACGCAAAGCTCTGTGTGTACTGAATGGTGCAACTGGTTTATCAGCCTTAGATTCGGGACGATTAATACCAGTATCAAAATAACGGAAGCGTTGTTCGATAGAACCATTGCGATTCTTAACGGTTATAGGTCGGACAGTAGTATAATTTGGGCCGGGAACTTGATCGTGAGTAACCTTAACTTTTAATCTAAAACTATCGCCGTTTCTCTCAACGTGGGCATGAACATCCCCAACTGGAGCAAACAACATTTTAGTTATGTAAGGTGCAACACCACGGTGCCAATTAGCAATACTCGCATGCCCGTCAGAATCTTCTTCAGCGTTTTCAAAATAAAAATCATTCAAGCTAGCGCCTGGTATGCTTCGCGGGGCGCGCAGCCAATACTCAATAAACTCTTTAGGATTAATTACACCAGTGTCTTCAGCTGAGTAGTCTACATCAGCATCTAGTTTGCCTCGTCTACGAACAACATCAGGCTCCATGTAACCTGGTTCGTCTTGGGATGTATCACGGCGTGTTACCTCAGGTTGTGAAGTCCATTCGGCGCGCGCGGAGTTGAATTTCATAGGGGTCCTTGGGTCCGAAATTTTATATATAAGGAAGGGCTCGAGATTTCGTCAAGAAATCATCGCAAATAATGACTAACGTCATTTATTGATTCTCTCTAGCACTTAGGATATCAAACAATGCTTTGTGAGTTTTGGCAAGTACTCCATGTTGGTAAGACAATAATTCGTGTTCATCGGCTGATTTCTTATCACCTAGTGCGTGATACTTATTGGCGAGGTCTCTATAGTATGCAGAGGTAAGAGAGTGTAGGTTGTGAAGGTTGTGGTGGCGGTTAACATCTGGAGATACTTCCGAGATAATGCTGTCAATGGATTGTTCAAGGGGGAAGGTGTAGCCTCCGGGCTGAGCGGGGGCTTGCGTCTCGGGCTGCGCTGGCTCTCTTCTACCTGGAGTGCCGCTCCAACCAGGTGGGAAACTTTCCTGTATGAACTTTTCCACCATATCACGGGTAGGCATGGTTATGCTAGAATCATATCCATGCTGTTCTTCGAGTTCTTCTCTTCTTTTTGTTTCTGCGCGGCGCACCACTTCTTCAAGTGTCCTAGGACTTAATGGATCTGGAATCCATGACATGGTGTATCTCCTTAATAGTGGATATATAACAATCGCTATACACTATTACGAATAGTTGGGTATTTTACTACCGTTTTCCGAAAAAGTGGCTGAGAGCCCCCGCCGTTTTTCTATGCGCATGGAAATCTATACGCATGGAAACAGGGTTTACCCTGCATAGTAAGTTTTCCTAAAAATGCCCTTGAGGCTGCCGCCGTATTTTTTAAACCTATCTTTGCTCTCTGGAATAGGGATCCTAAAAATGCCTCTGGGGTGCCCCGCGTTTTTTTTAAGTGCGCTTCTTGTATATGGGAACGCTTCTGTCCAAAATCGCGTTTGGGGGTCCCGCGTTTTTAAGCCTTAGGTAGAGCAATGTAATTATTGGTCTGTAGGATTATGAACTTCTTTGTAGGTTCGTATAACTCTGACCAATCTCTCTAAGTCTGGAGGTTACAGAGAGCATGATGCACCGTACACAGCGTTGTACACAGCAGTATCAACGGAGTGCTTGGAGGTTAACAATGTCAGTGTCTATGGCTCGTTGCTGTGGAAGTTTGTTGATCACATTCCTCAGTGCAGTGCTGATGTTGTTGGTCAGTTCTGGTCGGTTGCCATACTCAGCCTTCATAGCGGAGGTGGGTACGGTCAGTGATCTACCCCGAGAAGAAAGGAGGGAAACATGAGTAACTATCTACACCTGATGGAAGCTTGGCGTCTTGAAGAAGAAGAAGACGCAGCGTTCATCGCAGCTCTGGATGAGCCAGTCATCGAAGACAGCTGCCGCGAGTAGTCGTCCCCTAGTTCTTATCCCTACTACACCCTGAAAGGAGGTGAAACTATGAAATACACAATTACAACAGCCAGTGGATCGGTTTATAACCTAGACATTGATGCCATGAAGTTTCGTCGCGTTGGCGATGCACCCATGCGTCACAATGGAGTGGTTAATGACTCCAATCCATTCGAAGGCTGGAGCGATATGGTGCAGTTTGGCTCAGTCGAGCGTAAAGCCCTTTACGACGAATGGATGCCCAAGATGATTGTTCCAGATTTTCAACTGGCTATTCAGAACCCAGATGAGACATGGAACTTCTCAACCACCATCGTTTCATTCGAACTTGACCCTGCATAAATAGGTCAATCGGTCCACCCCCGAGATGGTTCTCGGGTTATCCCTCTACAGGTTGTGTAAGGTTCGATTCCTTACTCATCCACTATCCCTACTACACCTTGAAAGGAGGTGAGAATATGAAGAAGCGTTTGTTCAAAAAACCTGTTGCTACTAAGCTTCCGTTTCAGGAAGTAGGGTACATGATGACACGGGATTACCGTGACTCACTGGACTACGACTTGTTCGCTGCTTTTGAAGAAGCAGTGAAGAAAGCTAGAAACAACAAGTAATACCCGCAGTAAGGCTAGCTTCCATGGCAGCCTAGGCATCACGTTATCCCCCTGACGTGGTGTCTAGAGTGCTATGGCACTATCCCTACTACACCTTGAAAGGAGGTGAGATGAAGGAAGAAACAACTACCGCTGCTGCTAAGGCTAAGTACGCTAAGTACGAGGTTACTTTGGCTAAGTTCGAAGCTGCTGAGGCTGCGTTCAAATCTGCTGATGCTGAGCTCAAGGCTGCTGATGCTAAGTGGGACGCTGCTTGGGATGCGTACTGGGCTGCTAAGGCTGAGATCGACGCTCTTGATGCTGAGATCGACGCTGAGATCGACGCTGCTGATGCTGACAAGTAACACCCGCAGTAAGGCTTGCCCATGGCAGCCTATGACTTATCTATATGGTAGGTCATAGAGTGCTATGGCACTAAGTCCCAACTACACCATTGAAAGGAGGTGAAATCGTGGAGGAAGTAACAACTACCGCTGAGGCTTCGGCTAAGTACGAGGCTGCTAAGGCTGCGCACAAGGCTGCTGACGCTGAGTGGGCTGCTGCTTTTGCTAAGCGCGAGGCTGCTAACGCTGATCTCAAAGCTGCTGAGGCTGCTTGGGCTGCTGCTTTGGCTAAGCTCGAGGCTTCTGAGGCTGAGCTCAAGGCTGCTGAGGCTGAGTAGTAAGTCAAGACAGGACACCACTTACGATGAACCCCACATCGTAGGTGGAATCGTGTCGTGAGATACTAATCATACTAAAAGTAAGAAAGGAGGTGAAACATGGATAAGGTTGTTCAGCGAAAGCTAAATCGACTTGGCGATAAGATCGAGCAGTTAAAACTGCAAGTCTCTTCATCACCTGAGTGGACTATAGCAATCAATAGTGGCAACACAGATGCACTTGAGCGCAGCGAAGCATACCAGCAATTGCAAGCTGCAATTCAAGAACAGTCAGTATTTCTCAAGAAGACTAACATCTGATTGTTACTCATCTCTCATCCAGAACTGAGATGATTCTCAGTTGCCCTACTACAGGGTGTATGTGGTTCGATTCCACATGCATCCACTCGATAGGTGACCTCGACCTACAACAGAGGAGAAAGGAAGGGTTATCATGACTACCAAGGTATACACCAAGGAAGAACAGATGACACGCTGCGTTTGCGGTGCGGAACTGATGTTGGAACCCGGTCCAGTCGGCGAGAAGCCCGGCGCTCCGGTAATGACTATCAGCCGCGTTGTTGACGGAGTTACTCACGTACACCCCGGCTTCGTCGGTGAGGGTATGTTGCCGAAACGCTGTGGCATCCAACAAGTAAGTAAGAAGTAGATAGTCTGCTTCTTTTTCTTTGACGCAGCGATCCCGAAGTCGCATCTAGTAAGAATGTGTGTCCTAGCCCCACACTGTCAAAATTGGTTAGGAGAAAGTAGGAACAAGATGTCTAAAAAGATCTCCAACAAGTTCCACACCAAGCAGGGTGGGACGCTGTTACTGACTCCTTACGAGTCAGAGACCACTGGTGAGGTTCGTTACTTGACTTCGTTCTCAACCCGTACCAAGGGTAAGACCGTGACCAAGCCGATCACCGACATGCAGTGGTGCAACGGTTTCAAGATCGAGAAGTTCAGCGAAGGCAACAAGCTTCGTAGCTTCCTCGTCTTGACCCGCGGCGGAGTTGAGTCTCGTCACTTCGAGCTCAAGTCCCAACCCAAGTCGAAGAAGTAGTTCGACTAACTAGTAAGAATGGGTGACTCCGTGCCCAATCACGGAGGGAAAGGGGGCCTAACATGGCGAAGAAGTCTAACAAGACCAAGCGTCGTGTTCGTGAGCTTGACGCAGAATTCATTCTGAACACACTCACAGTTGGTACCCAGGCTCCACGTACTCGTACGTTGGACTCTGGTATCACACTCAACGGCCAAAGCATCTCGGTGCGCAGTGGTGACACTGAACGCTCTGCTGCTAAGGCTGTTACGGGTGTGGCTCGTACCGCTCACGAGCACATTGCCAAGGTTGGTCCACGTGCAGGCAAGCCCAAGCTAGGGTTCACTACTCTAGCAGAAGCACTGCGCGTTGCTGCTGACCACGGCAACCACAACCCTGATGCTGCATACCGTTGCAGCGTCTGCGGTAAGTGGCACATCGGTTAGCCACCGATACCGGATTGACTCTATCCCGGTATATAAATTAGAGTCACCTATCCGCTTCGAGTGAAAGGAGAAAACCAAATGACGTACAACGTAACATCCTGGAAGAAGATGTTCTGCGTAACCGAGGGCAACATTGTCATCGCTGAATTACGCACTGAGTCCCAGGCTCAGTCATTGGCTGCATCGCTCAACGACCAGGCCAAGTAGTCCCCCCCCACCGGATTGATCCTATCCGGTATATAAATTAGGATCACCTAACATTCTCTTGAAAGGAGAACAACATGAGCGAAACAGAGCTCGTCTACAGCCTTAGCGATAGCTCGCTAACTGCCACCTGCACTATGTGCGAACTTCAATTCCCGGTGTTTTCCGAGACTCCTGATCAGATCGAGGACGGGATGTGCCTCATCTTTTCTGATGGGTACGGAATGTTCACTGACAACGTTGATGAACAACAGCAAGCCATTACTTGTCACGACTGCTTCATCAAGATCCTTGAATTGTTCCCTCAGAAGTTCAAGGACAAGTTCAAGCGTGGTCACTCCAGTGGTGATGACAATCCCAGTGGTTGCACTGGTTGTGAGTACTCATGGAATTCTGAAGAAGGGAGCGAGATCATGAAGTAATTCATCTCATGACCTTGATGGTCGTAAGACAGGTTCGACTCCTGTCTGGGGTCCGATGTCATACGTGCCTTCACACGGATGACATTGAAATCCTGTCCTAGAGACGGGTCGGGCAACTCAGCCGTCCTGAGTGTTTTTGGGTACCAACCCAGAAAGGTGGACTGCCATGAAGGCAACCCACAGTCACCTCGGTGACATCAAGCAGCTTACTGCTGCACTTACCAACATCGGCGCTACCGAGGAGTCATTCGACTTCACGGTCGACGCACTTGTTGACAACGTTCCTGCGAACGCTCTGCTGGACACAGTCCAGATGGTGCACCTCGCAGGTTCATCCTACGTCGAGTCGGCCATCAAGGCCAACAAGGCGTGGAACGACAACGGCGGAAAGCTTGAGGACGGTCAGACTTACGACATGTTCCTCGAGGGTGCTGTCGGATACAGCAAGTCACTTGCTGCCAACATTGCGACTCTGTCACCTGACACGGTGATCACTGACGCGATGTCGGTCCCCGGTATCCGTCGCAGCCGTCGCTTGTTCAAGGTCCTTGGCGAGAAGTCATGGCGCATCAACAACGTGGTCCACTCGGGTTACGCTGTTGTCGTCTACGACTACAACCCACTGACCGGTGAGAAGCGTGTGCACCGCGCACACCAGATCGTGAACGGAACTCCAACTCCGCTCCTGATCGAGCCTCTCACCCTCCCTTCCGGAGAGCGTTTCTTCGGTTGGGTCAACGTCAAGGACGACTCACTCGAGCCGTTCTACGCTGGCGAGAGCTGGGTGCTTGACACGTACCTCACCATCAGTCACCGCACTGGTATGGTTGAGACGTACCGCAACACCCTCAACTCGGGTCTCGTGGAGGAGCTGTCCAACGACGGTGACATCCTCGACCTCGACGTCCGCGCTGACGTTCAGCTCGTCTTCTTGGCAGTGCTCAAGCACATGCTTCCTGAGCTCACTGCTCAGCAGGCAGCCTTGAAGGCAGCTATGGCTCCAGCTCCAGCTACGGCTGGCGCTCCTAGCCAGAACTAGCTTCTGGTCCGGTGTGGGGATCACCGGGTGAACAAAACTCCCCACCCCCTCGGGGGTATACCCACTAGCCTTAAGGAGGCAACATGATTAAAGAAGTCCACGGAGTTCAACTCTACACAATGCTTAAAAAGCGTAGTAAGTTAAAGCTCAAGAAACTTATCTTCTTCCATGATTGGGAGGACGCATTGTTCTACCTCGAAGACAAATACGGTATCGAACGTAAAGAGGTAATCATTGCAAATGAACACGTGCTTCTCACCAAGAAGTATACGTTATTTAAGAAGTACCAATTCGCCGTCATTCCTCACACTCTTGATGTGGAGAAGGCGGGGATCCTAACCAGCCTTAAGGAGGCATAATGAAAGCAGTAGTAATTAATTCAGATGGTACCAAGAAAGTCGTGGAGTTTGATAGGGAGAATTCCTATACCACCTTCCGCGATGTCTGTGAAGGACACATCCAGCAGGCTCCGCTCGACAACATCGGAGTATGTATGTATGTCAATGAGGAGGGGAAGATCTATAGCCTCCCGCAGAATCCTATCGCTACATCCCTATGGGTTGATCAGTGGGCGGAGACAGACTACATGTCCGGTAACGTCATCTGCACTAACTTAGAAGTAGATGATGAGGGATACGAGATCGGTCTTACCGACGATCAAATAGCTTATCTCATGGCATATGAACGGACGGCAGACCTCCTCCTCGACGCCAAAGGCAAGCCTATCTTCATCTACGGCGGGGAAAAGCCTACCATCTCACCCCTACCAGTAAAGGAATAACCTATATGAGTACACCAATTGTTTCACGTGAAACATTTAGTTTCACAGATGAGGAACTAAGCCTCATCGTAGAGGGCCTCAAATGGCTCTATATGACTAAGCTAGTTACATATAACTTACCTAAGGTGGAGATCTATCCCATAGCTAAGTTACATGATAGCTTATGTACATACACGGATACTAAACCCATCCCATCTCATTTAGTATACCAGGAGGAATAACCTATGCTAAATAAGCTATTTCGTAGGAAGCATATAACTTATCTTCCAAGAGAACTCTACGTTCATGTGTCCAAGAATGTTTCACGTGAAACAATTCCAAGTACCATAACGGTACTCAATAGACACCATCACCCAAGATCTATAGGCAATTCCTTAATGGATATAGGATACCTATAAAAAGTGCTGAGAAAAATCTCTTTGTAAACAAGAGCCTCAGCATCCACGGTTCCAACTTATCTTAGAATTATATAAGAGGTCAGTTGTGGATCATATAAATGGGGTACCCAATCCCCGCACCCAATCGGTGTACCTAAAGGAGGTAACATGATACCGATGCAAGAATCAGTACTGTTCAGTGAATGCTGGCGGTACGAATCAACTAGTGGTACTGGAGATAGACAGCATGTCCATCTCGCCCTCGTCAATGCTCTTGACGTGTATGTAGTACTACGTATGGCTACTGTCTCTGGTCGTTGGCAGTTAGTCTTTACTCATCCCTTTACCCGCCAGGGTGAGGGTCAACAATCTCTCTATCCCGTGGATGTAGCGGTAGCTGATTTCGATCAGCAGCGTTCCCTCCTGCGGGGCGAGGTACGGAAGCGGGAAGATAATCTCTCCGCCTTCCAACTATGGGGTACGCCTTGTAACATCTCTAAGGTGGGTGCTTCTATCCATCACCTAGAGATGAACGAGGACATCGCCATCTTCAGTCCCAGTCGTGACGGCTGGCCGGAGGGTTACTGGTTAACCTCCCGGGATGACTGGTTCCAGGGCTATGCTCAGCGCACTGCTGAGTCTGGCCTTGTCTTAGCAGAATCCTTTTAAGGAGATACAATGCCACAATTAATAATTAATCTGCCATCATTGGTTGGAATGGACCAAGACCAATTAAGAAATACGGTTCAGTCCTTTATCAAAGCAACCATGAAGTTGAGGGGCATATCATATCGGCACCTCGCCGAGAAAATGGATAGGCACTGGACCAACATTGCAAACCAAGTAAATGGTAAAGGTAGCACCCTTCAGCTATATATTTTGGTGCAAATAATGGATACTCTTGGTTACGATGTTGTATTCGTACCACGAAGTAAGGAGGAATAATGTTATACTACCTAGAAGGTCTAGCCACAGGATTAATCCTGTTGGCGATGTACTCACTGAGAGTACATAAAAAGTTCCGACTGCTCCTAGAGCAGGTGGAAGCCATGAAGTACAAAGTGGCGGAGCAGATCAAGCTTGTCGAAGACAATCTGAGTAAGCTCAAGACAGGGTTAGGCAGTAACGTTGCCGAATACTCTACTAAATACATCGACTGGTGATTTGCTATGATGTGTCATGCCTTACGCATGTCATGTCTGCTAAAATCGCTCGCGCGT
>Ga0214171_1000027_pt1 | contig 58021 bp, 58 predicted proteins | sample TroBogEpilimnion_40_FD_153009 | JGI IMG/M metagenome (GOLD analysis project Ga0214171, IMG submission 153009) | Freshwater microbial communities from Trout Bog Lake, WI - 02JUL2007 epilimnion | ecosystem: Environmental > Aquatic > Freshwater > Lake > Epilimnion/Euphotic zone | place: Trout Bog... | reverse complement strand
CTTAGCCTTCGCTTCTTGAAGTCCCCATCGTCTAGAGGCCTAGGACATCGCCCTTTCACGGCGGTAACACGGGTTCGAACCCCGTTGGGGGCACTCTCACCTAGGTGGGGCTCGCTCGGCAGATAACCGAGAGAGAAAGAAACGAACTCACTTCGGTGAGCGCAAGGCGCTCGAGTCTTCGCATTCGAGTATGTGGCTTACGGGCAACCGTGAGTTAGCTAGGCCCAGTAGCGCAGTTGGTTAGCGCGCCGCCCTGTCACGGCGGAGGTCGCGGGTTCAAGTCCCGTCTGGGTCGCGGTTACTACCTCTTCGGAGGTAATGACTACGGGAAGAGAGTGTCCACACGCTCTCTTCTTATTTAATTAGAGGTTTAATTACAAGATTTCTTGTTGAATCTCTCTCAAATTAAATATTGGCTCGGTAGCTCAGTTGGTACGAGCGCGCGACTGAAAATCGTGAGGTCGACAGTTCGATCCTGTCCCGAGCCACTTTATTTATATTTCTACAATCTCTTACTTGGACTTACCTAGCACGACTCTCAATAACTTCTTCGGTCTGCGTATCTGCAGTTCTCATAAATAACCCAAATAGAACTATCCACGAAATCCAGGCCGTGGCCACAATGAACTCTTCCGGCTTACGCGGAACGAGTGGAATTAAGACTGCGCAAAATGCATAGAAGCCCGTGAGCGCCCAGAGTGCGATCACTGCGATCGGACGTGAGACGCCTGCGCGAATCAGGCGATGTGAGAGATGATCTTTGCCGCCTTGGAACGGTGAAACTCCGCGGCGCAAGCGGGAGAGCACAGCGACCGATGTATCCATGATTGGGACTGCAAGTAAAAGTAGTGGGGTCGAGAAAGAAGTCCACTTTGTTTGAGCATTTGGCTCGAGTCGGATTGTGAGAATTGCAATCAAAATACCGAGAAAGAGTGCGCCAGCATCGCCCATATAAATACGCGCCGGAGACTTATTCCACAATAAGAATCCGATAGTGGCTCCAGCTAATACAGAAGATAACGCTGTCACAAAATACTGATGTCCGTTGTAGCCCAAAAATGCTAGCGCAGATGCAGATACCGCAACCGTGCCGGCTGCCCCGCCATCAACGTTGTCGAAGAAGTTAATAGAATTGCAGATACCAACCATCCATACAATCGTGATGACAATATCGAGCCATCTAAATCCTGTTGGATTACCAATTGTTTTGGTAGATACCAAAATCACGGCTGTGAATATTCCAGCCAAACTTTGTGCCAGAAAGCGTGGACCTGGGCGAAGATTTTTCATATCGTCCCAAAGCCCGATGAGCCCCAAGATGAGCGCAGGCAGAAGCGCCGAACTTTCTAACCAGAAATTCTTTGCTGAGAAAACTTTTACAAAGAGTCCGACATAGCTCACTGTCATAACGCCGATGATGATCGCAAGCCCACCGAGATATGGCACGGGCTCGCTATGCGTCTTATGTGAAAGTAATGGACGATCAAAAATTTCTTTGTGAATTGCGTAGCGACGCATCACAGGAGTCAACGCCCCAACAATCACAAAAGTGGTTACGGCAAGAGAAAAGTATTGCCACAGAGGAATATGCATAAAAAGTACTTAGCGTGATTCGGTAGAGCTAGTAGCCTCGCCCGGAATAGAATTCAAAAGCGCCTTTACTTCTGATTCCTTGTAGCGACGATGCCCACCAAGTGTTCGAATGCTTGTGAGTTTTCCAGCCTTTGCCCAACGCGTGACAGTCTTTGGGTCTACACGAAAGAGCGCAGCAACTTCTGAAGGGGTCAGCAAGACTTCTTGATCTGACATCTCGCTCCTTCCTTCTGACTGTTAACACTCTTGATCACATGTCCAATTCGTCTACATCTAGACGGCTTTGGCCTGATATGGGCAAGTATTCACAGGTCAACGCCGTACTGACAAGTGATTTGTGGGAATTTGTTCTGTCAGGCGTAGAAAGAGAGCCTTTTGGGCCCGAAAAGTGCTTATAAAGAGAGCAGCAAGAGGTTAGTTCGACTGCTCCATCGCAGCTACCTTGCGCCAGCGAGAGACTAGGCGTTCATAGCCTTCGCCCGCCTTGGCTCCATCACCAGATGCCAAGCCGTTAAGCGAGAGCTGGATATCTTCGATAGAGGTGTCGGCCTCAAGCCCACCCAGTCCATCGTTGATCAAAATCTTTTCGAGGTATCCAGCCAGCCCGCCGTAATCACATTCAACAATCGATTCGGCATGAAAAATATTGAGCCACTCCAAGAGATCGGCAATCTCTTCTTCAATAGGTCCTTCACCAAATGCGGAGATGACACTTTGATGAGTAAACATGCAACGACGCTTGGCGTTCGCAATCGATGTGCGCATCACGGTAAATGGACCATCAACTGTCTCGCCACGCAGTCGCTCATCCGGTTCAAACAGTCCAAACCAACGTGGCGGAATCATCCAGGTATCGGTTTTGATATAGGGAACTTTGTCTTCGACTTCTTCCGCATTGATGCTAATAGCTTCTGCAACATTGGAAGGAACAAAGAATTTGCCGACAGCTTCAGGCATGCTCGCCTGAAAATCTTCGAGTGCGCTTATGCAGCGAGTAGCGGTTGTCCACGGTGCGACATATCGCTTGCCTTCGAACTCCAAGATATGTGCACCATCTGCGGCGAGCGCAGGGGGTTCGACAGTAATTGTGCGACGCATCGCGCGCGATTGTTCATCAATTCCAGTTGTTGCGGTGATAGGAATTGAGTTCCATCTAAGCCGCTCGGCAGGTTCGAAGCTATCGATTGGTTCGTAAATTCGAAGCGAAGCGACATATGGAGTCGGACGCATCAGTTAGACCTGCACGTGGGTTAGGTATGAGTTACGCGCGTTGCGCGTAGTTGTCATCCGCATATGGATCGTCTTCATCAACAGCCATGGATGTTTGGCTAGTGGCTACAGGAGCCTCTCCGTGAAGTTCTTTTGCAAGACGATCAAGGTCCATTTCTGGGCCTGAATATTTGAGATCTCGTGCGACTCTGGTCGCTTTAGCTTTTTGTCGGCCACGCCCCATGGCTATGACCTCCTAACTCTTTATGAATCTTTAGGTGCAATTAAATATCTTCAGGTGCGAAGGTTATCGCGCCTGGTAGGTACCTTCCAAAATTGAGCCTTCTAGGCCGGTTCTACGCTCAACTACGCCACAAACCCAGGCTTTCATGCCACGAGCCGCCAGGCTACGAAGGGCCAAATCGGCGCTATCGGCCGCCACAATGGCCACCATTCCAACGCCCACGTTCCAGGTCTTCTCCATATCAGGCTGAGCTACCCCACCCTGCTGGGCCAAAAACTCCATGATCAGCGGGATTGACCAGGTACTGCGATCGAATCTCGCGGTCAAATGAGCTGGGATCACGCGCGCCGTATTGGCTGCCAATCCGCCGCCAGTGATGTGTGAATAGCCGTGCAACTTGTCCTTAAGTCCGCGGTGCAGGGCTAGACAATCGAGTGAGTAAATCTCGGTTGGGGTTAAGAGTGCCTCGCCGAGTGATCCGCCGAGCTCTACGATCTCTTGATCTACGCGCAAGTTCTTTGTCTTAAGAATATGGCGTACTAGAGAATAACCATTGGCGTGTAGTCCAGATGCAGGCATTGCAATGAGCACATCGCCCTCTTGAACTAAGTGTTCGCCAAGCAAATTATCGTAATCGACCGCACCGGTAGCAGCTCCTGCAATATCAAACTCATCTTCGCCAAGTAGACCTGGGTGCTCCGCAGTCTCGCCGCCCACAAGTGCTGTACCTGCTTTCTGGCAACCGATCGCAATACCGGAAACGATCTCTGCAATACGTGTTGGGAATACTTTGCCGACCGCAATGTAATCAGTCATGAAAAGTGGTTCTGCGCCACAAACAACGAGATCATCAACAACCATCGCAACAAGATCTTCACCAATGGTGTCGTACTTGCCCATCTGGCGAGCGATCTCTGTCTTTGTTCCAACTCCATCAGTTGATGTTGCAAGGAGTGGACGTGAGAAATTCTTAAGAGCACTCACATCGAACAATCCAGCAAAGCCACCGATCTCACCAATAACTTCTGGACGACGGGCTTTGGCTAAATGCGATTTCATTAATTGAACGGCGAGATCGCCTGCTTCGATATCAACACCAGCTGCTTCGTATGTACTCATTCGTATCGGTTCACAATCTCGAGCAAATTTTTTCCAGCGGACAAGTCAGTTGGAATCTCAATTGGGTATTGCCCATTGAAGCAGGCAGTACAGAGCTTTGATTCGGCAATTGTGGTCGCCTCGACTAGCCCCTCGAGTGAGACATAACCGAGTGAATCTGCGCCGATAGAGCGGCGGATTTCTTCGACTTCAAGGCCTGCGGCGATGAGCTCGGCGCGAGAAGCAAAGTCGATGCCGTAATAACACGGCCATTTCACTGGTGGAGATGAGATTCGGACATGGATCTCAAGAGCACCTGCTTCGCGAAGCATGCGGACTAGGGCGCGCTGGGTGTTGCCGCGGACGATGGAATCATCGACCACAACAATGCGCTTGCCCTCAATAACATCACGTAGCGGGTTGAGCTTGAGTCGAATACCAAGTTGGCGAATTGTTTGTGAAGGCTGGATAAATGTGCGGCCGACATAGGAATTCTTGACGAGTCCTGCGCCATAAGGAATGCCAGATTCGCGTGCATATCCAACTGCAGCAGGTGTTCCAGATTCTGGAACTGGGATAACAAGATCCGCCTCGACTGGATGTTCCTTGGCTAACTGCGCACCAAGTGCAACGCGCGTGGTGTGAACATTGCGACCAGCAATCAACGTATCTGGGCGAGCGAGATACACATATTCAAAGATGCAACCTTTTGGTTCTGGTGTGGCCCAGTGAGTTGAGCGCAGACCATTCTCATCGATCGCAATGAATTCGCCGCACTCAACTTCGCGGACAAAGGATGCACCGACAATATCGAGAGCTGCAGATTCGGAAGCGACAACCCAACCATGATCGAGTTTGCCGATAACTAATGGACGTACGCCATTGCGATCACGCGCGGCATACAACGTATGTTCATCCATGAAGACCATGGAAAAAGCGCCTTTGAGTTTTGGAAGAACTGCTAGAGCTGATGCTTCAAAACTCTTACCCTCTTGCGCGGCAATCAATGCGGTCATAATTTCGGTATCGGTTGTTGCTTGTAGGCCGTGAGCCTTTTCTTCTTCCGTAATAATTGCTGCCAGCTCTTCGGCGAGATCTCCTGTATTTGTGAGGTTGCCGTTGTGAGCAAGTGCGAGTGTGCCGTGATTTGTGGAGCGAAGAGTTGGCTGGGCGTTGGCCCAGACTGAAGATCCTGTGGTGCTGTAACGGCAGTGGCCGATAGCTAATTTTCCGGTCAGGGTCGCAAGATCATTTTCGGTGAAGATCTGCGAAACCAGACCCATATCCTTAAATACAACGATTCGTTTTCCATCAGAAGTCGCGATGCCTGCAGACTCTTGGCCACGGTGTTGGAGCGCATAAAGCCCGTAAAAGGTGAGTTTTGCGACCTCTTCATCAGGAGCCCATACGCCAAAAACTCCGCACTCATCCTGAGGAGAGTGTTCTTCTTCGAAGAGCTCAAAAGTGAGCTTTCCATCCGGGCGGCGGGTCACTCTGCAATCCTAATTGTTGCGGCCGCTTTCGCGAAAAGGTCAGATAAATCAGAGCGCTCACCGCTGGCGGAGATATCACCCGCATAGAGAGCATCTGCCCAGGTAGTGCTTCCGTCGATCAGAGCGAATAAAACATCGGCCGACATCTCGACAACATTGGGCGGAGTCCCGCGCGTATGTTTTGGACCAGCAACACATTGCACCGCTGCAAATGGTGGAATACGAAGCTCGACCGATTTACCTGGTGCGATCTGAGTGATCTCTTCCAGCACAGCCTTCACTTGGGCAAGTACCAAAGGATCGCGCGCCATCAGAATTCGCCTTTAACCGAAGAGCTTTGGAAGAGTTTCGGTATGAGCCTTGCGAAGTTCATCGAGCGGAATATGAGCACCATTAATGGTTAATACATCTCCACCAGATTGTCCTAAGCGAGTGATAGCAATTCCATGCTTCTCTGACAGCGCTTTGAGAGCTGCAGCGTTATGTGGCTCAACAGAAACAATTGCGCGACCAGGGGTCTGAGCAAAGAGTTCGGCAGCGATATCACCAACGAATTCAATTGTTGCGCCAATATTGTTCTTGAGGGTCACCTCTGTGATCGCAGCAGCAAATCCACCGTCAGATAGATCATGTGCTGATTCAAAGAGTGGTTGACCTTCGAGCAAGAGATTGACCAAACGTGTTTCGTGGTCGACATCGGCGCGTGGTGCGCTATCGCCAATCTGTCCGTGTAGATACGCCCATTCACTTCCGCTGAAGTTGGCATCGGTTGTACCGAGTTGGTAAATATCTAGACCAGCCTTTGGAAGTCCCATCTTGGTACGTGTGCGAACATCTTGGATTACACCAAGCACTCCAATCACAGGAGTTGGCAAGATCGCTACAGAACCGGTCTGGTTGTAGAACGAAACGTTTCCGCCGGTAACAGGCAGACCCATCTCTAGCGCGATATCAGCAAGGCCACGTACTGTTTCGGCGAACTGCCACATCACACCTGGATCTTCAGGAGAACCAAAGTTGAGGCAGTTAGTGATCGCCAGAGGCTTTGCGCCACCCACAGCAATATTGCGACAGGACTCAAGCAGAGCCAGTTTTACGCCCTCGTATGGATCCAAGTAGGACCAGCGAGCGTTTGCATCGGTCGAGATAGCAACGCCGAGATGGCTCTGCTCATCGATACGAATCATTCCTGAATCTTCTGGCTGTGAGAGAACAGAATCACCACGAACATAACGATCGTATTGATCTGTCACCCATGATTTGTCAGCGATATTTGGAGATGCGACTAATGTGAGGATTGCATCTTTGATCTCAGCCGGTGTTTGTGGCAGTGGAATACTGATTGGCTTGAGCTCATCGAGATAAGCAGGGCGTGCCATTGGTCGGTTATAGACCGGACCATCGTGTGCCACAGTGCGAGGTGGAACATCAACAATCAACTCACCGTTCCAAGTGATGTTGAGACGATCACCAGATGTCACTTCACCGATAACAGTTGCGGTGACATCCCACTTCTTGCATATCTGCATGAAGCGAGCGAGCTTGGATGGCTCGATGATCGCGCACATACGCTCTTGGGATTCGGACATCAAAATTTCTTCTGGAGACAGTGATGGGTCGCGTAGCGGTACCTTTTCGAGCTGAATATCCATTCCGCCAGAGCCACCAGATGCCAACTCGCTGGTTGCGCATGAAAGTCCAGCGCCACCTAGATCTTGAATACCAACAACAAGATCCTCAGCAAAAATTTCGAGCGAACATTCGATCAATACTTTCTCGGCAAATGGATCACCGACCTGCACTGCAGGGCGCTTAGCTGACTTTCCATCCGCAAAGGTCTCGGAAGCAAGAACAGATACGCCACCGATTCCATCACCACCAGTCTTGGCACCGAAGAGAACAACGAGGTTGCCTGTTCCGTGAGCGGTTGCCAGCTTGATATCGGAGTGCTTCATAACGCCCACACACAGTGCATTAACTAGTGGGTTTCCGGCGTATGTCTCATCAAAAACTACTTCTCCGCCAATATTTGGTAGCCCTAGGCAGTTTCCGTATCCGCCAACACCAGCAACAATGCCAGGCAGGACGCGACGAGTATCGGGCGCATCAGCTAATCCGAAACGAAGTGGGTCCATCACAGCGATTGGACGAGCGCCCATTGTGAGAATGTCACGGACGATTCCGCCCACACCTGTAGCTGCGCCTTGATACGGCTCAACGAATGATGGGTGATTGTGTGACTCAATTTTAAATGTGACTGCGTAGCCCTGTCCGATATCGACAACGCCAGCGTTCTCACCAATACCTACAAGCAGCGCATCGCTCTTGACAGCTTTCTCGCCAAATTGCTTGAGGTGAATCTTCGATGATTTGTACGAGCAGTGCTCTGACCACATCACCGAGTACATAGCTAGCTCGGATGATGTTGGGCGACGACCTAGGATCTCGCGAATGCTCTGGTATTCATCTTCTTTGAGTCCAAGCTCGCGCCATGGCTGCTTGTTATCCGGAGTGCTCTGCGCAACTGAAACTGTATCGAGTGCCATGTTAACGAGCCACCAAACTTTGTAGGATCGATGAGAAGAAAATTAAGCCATCTTCACTTGGGCCAGTGAGCGATTCGATTGCTTGCTCTGGGTGAGGCATAACTCCGACAACATTGCCTCGAGCATTTGTAATACCCGCGATGTTGTTCTGCGAACCATTGGGATTCTTATCTGCATAACGCAAGACAACGCGACCTTCACCTTCAAGCTCTGCCAATGTTTCGGCGCTAGCTTGATACGAACCCTCGCCATTTTTAATTGGAATAACAATGCGTTGGCCTTGTGTATAGCCACGAGTCCATGGAGTGTTGGTGTTCTCCACCGTCACTGGCTGGTCGGCGCAGATAAAGTGCAGATCCTGATTGCGGATCAAAGCGCCCGGAAGTAAGTGTGATTCAGTCAAAATCTGAAAGCCGTTACAGATTCCAAGGACAGGAAAACCGTGCTCGGCCGCGACAATAATGGACTCCATAATCGGTGCAAAGCGCGAGATCGCGCCACAGCGAAGATAATCACCATAAGAAAATCCGCCAGGAAGAACGACTGCCTGAACTTCTTTAAGGTCATCACTGGCATGAAAAAGCGGAACTGCTTCTCCGCCAGCTAAACGAATAGCACGCAGAGCTGATGAATCATCGAGTGAACCTGGAAAGGTGACAACTCCAATACGCATTACTTTTCGACCTTAACAACGTAAGTTTCGATGACTGGGTTAGAGAGCAACTTCTCAGCTGCTGCTTCCACTTCTGCAAGTTGTGCATGAGTTGGCTCGCCATCAACAACAATTTCAAAACGCTTGCCTTGACGCACTGACTTAGCAAAATTAAATCCAAGACGTGGCAGCGCTGATGCAACTGCTTGGCCTTGCGGATCCAAAATCTCGGGCTTAAGCATTACTTCGACGATGATGGTGGCCATTAGATGGTCCTTCCGGTCAGCAGGGTATAGGCGGATGTATAACGCTCTTGTGTCTTCTCTACTACCTCTTGGGGCAATTGTGGAGGCGTGCTCTTGCGATCCCAACCAGATTGCAGCAGCCAATCACGGACAAATTGTTTGTCATATGACGCTTGGGCAACGCCTGGCTTATACGTATCAGCAGACCAAAAACGTGAAGAGTCGGGGGTCAAGGCCTCATCGCCTAAGCAGATCTTACCTTCTGCGTCCCGGCCAAATTCAAACTTGGTATCAGCCAAGATAATTCCGCGAGTGGCGGCATAGTCGTGTGCCATGCCATAAAGCTCAAGCGTCAGAGTACGAAGAGTCTGGGCGTCTGCATCGCCAATAATCGAACGAGCGCGCTCGAATGAGATGTTCTCGTCATGATCTCCGACTTCAGCCTTAGTGGCCGGTGTGAAGATAGATTCGGTGAGCTTGGAACCGTCCTGAAGTCCAGCTGGAAGTGGGATTCCGGTGACCGAACCAGATTGCTGATATTCCGCCCACCCAGAGCCGGTGAGGTAACCGCGAGCAACACATTCGATCGGGAACATCTCAAGTGGCTTAACAATGACCGCACGCTTGGCTACAACATCAGGAACGTCAGTTGAGATGAGGTGGTTGGGGACACTGTCTGCAAACATCTCGAACCAAAATAGTGAGAGCTGAGTAAGCAAAATACCTTTGCCAGGAATTGTTGTTGGCAAGATGTAATCAAATGCCGAAATTCGATCCGAAGCAACAAGCAACAACTCGCCACGATCATTGGTGTAGAGGTCGCGCACTTTGCCACTGCGTTGGTGTTGCCACCCTGGGACCTCAATAAAAGTAGGAGTTGTCATAATTCTTATCTAATCGATCCTGGGCGATAACTCGCTGCGCCAGTGTGAAGTGATGCGATCGCTTCTACGCGCTTAATAACTCGTTCGGTTTGTGCGCGCGCATCACCAGTAAATTCCAGTGGCTCTGCGAGTAAAGCTTCGAGTGCGGTGCGATCTAGCGGAATTCGATTATCTGCTGCGAGGGCATCCAACATTGAGTTTGGTTTGCCTTCGCGAATTCCAAGGGCTGCTGCAACTGCATGTTCCTTAATTGCTTCGTGCGCGACTTCGCGACCTACGCCAGCTTTTACTGCTGCGACCAAAATTTTGGTGCTTGCCAGGAATGGCAAGAAACGAATGAGCTCAGCGTTGATGACTTCTGGGAATGCACCAAACTCCATCAGCACTGTCATAAATGTTTCGAGTAGTCCATCAATTGCATAGAAGGCATCTGGAAGAGCAACTCGGCGAACAACGCTGCACGAAACATCGCCCTCGTTCCACTGATCGCCTGACATTTCTCCGACCATGGAGGCATAGCCGCGAATGATCACAGAAAGGCCATTTACACGCTCACATGAGCGAGTATTCATCTTGTGTGGCATGGCAGATGAACCAACTTGGCCAGCTTTAAATCCTTCAGTCACGAGCTCGGCACCGGCCATCAAGCGAATTGATGTCGCAAGAGAAGATGGAGCTGAGGCTAGTTGTACCAGCGTGGTGACTACATCGAAATCAAATGAACGAGGGTAGATCTGGCCCGTTGAATCCAACACACGATTGAATCCTAGGTGCCCAGCAATCTCTTGCTCTAACTTGGCATGAGCTTCACTTGAGCCGAGCAGATCAACTGAATCTTGGGCAGTTCCAACTGGGCCCTTGATGCCACGAATTGGATAGCGCTCGATGAGTTGCTCTAGACGTTCATAAGCAAAGAGAAGTTCTTCGGCGGCACTAGCAAAACGTTTTCCAAGTGTGGTCACTTGTGCTGCAACATTGTGAGAGCGACCAGCAATTGGCTGATCAATATATTGAGCTGCGCGATCTGCAAGCAGAACGAGTGAGGCAACAACACGATCGCGAACCAAAAGTAAACCATCGCGAATCTGCATCGCTTCGACGTTCTCAGTCAGGTCACGAGATGTCATTCCTGCATGGATAGATTCGTATCCAGCTAAATCATTAAACTCTTCGATACGGGCTTTAACATCGTGGCGTGTGACTCTCTCGCGAGCATCAATCGATGCAAGATCGACGGTGTTGATAACGCGCTCATAAGCCGCAATGACATCATCAGGAATTGGGTGTCCGAGGCCAGATTGCGCGCGCATGACCGCGATCCACAACTTGCGCTCCTGAATAATCTTGGATGTAGGGCTCCAAATATCTCGCATTGATTGCGATGCATAGCGATCAGCTAAAACGCTCATCTTTATTTCTCCCCTGATTGTGGTGCAGTTGTAGAAGCAGCGAGGGCAATATCTTTACGATAATGACTACCTCGTAAAGTGATGCCAGAGATGACTTCATAGGCCTTGGAGCGAGCCTGCGCGAGATCTTTACCCAGGCCAGTGACTGTAAGAACTCGCCCGCCGGATGAATGCAAAATTCCATCACGCATCGTGGTTCCTGCATGGAAAATGTACGTTCCTTCGATGATGTGCGAACGATCTACACCCGTGATCGGTTCTCCAACTTTAGGAGATTCTGGATATCCCTCTGATGCCAACACGACAGTGACGGCGGCATCGTTGGACCATTCAAGTTTTTCTCCTGCTAGCGCGCCCGTAGCTGCTTTGTAGAGGAGCTGTGCCAACGGAGTGCGAAGGCGAGGCAACAAAACTTCTGTCTCGGGATCGCCAAAGCGTGCGTTGAATTCAATAACTCGCAACCCTTTTGATGTGAGCGCAAGTCCGGCATAGAGCAGACCAACGAATGGAGTGCTACGTGCATTCATCTCGGCAATTGTTGGTTGCAGCACCTTTACTAATGTTTCTTCGACAATGTCGGCTGGTGCCCAAGGAAGCGGTGAGTAAGCACCCATGCCGCCGGTATTGAGTCCATGATCGCCATCGTAAGCACGCTTGAAATCTTGGGCGGGCTGCATAGCCACAATATTTTTGCCATCAGAAATTCCAAAGAGAGAAACTTCTGGTCCATCGAGAAATTCTTCGATCACTACACGTGGTGAGAGAAGTGCGTGTACAAGTGCTTCTGCGCGATCGTTCGTGACAACCACACCTTTTCCTGCTGCTAACCCATCATGCTTGACGACGTAAGGCGCACCAAATGCATCGAGTGCATGCTCAACTTCTGCTTGATTGGTGCAGGTAAAACTCTTTGCAGTTGGGACTCCAGCATCGGCCATTACCTGCTTGGCGAAATCCTTAGATCCCTCGAGCTGTGCTGCCGCTGCAGATGGCCCGAAACATGCAATTTTGGCCGTGCGCAGTGCATCGGCCAACCCATTGACAAGAGGTTTCTCTGGGCCGATAACGACAAGATCTATCTCTAACTGTTGTGCGAGTGTGACAACTGCTGCGTTGTCATCGGTATCGATTGCATGACAGATTGCAATCGCTGCAATGCCTGGATTTCCTGGAGCTACATGGAGAGCTTCTAACTGTGGGTCTTCGATGAGGGCAGCGGCAAGTGCATGCTCGCGCCCCCCTGAACCAATCAGCAGAACTCTCAAATGAGGTCCGTTACAACGATTGTTTCATCGCGACCAGGTCCTACGCCGATCGCGCTCATCGGTGCACCTGAAATATCCTCAAGGAATTTCACATATGCACGAGCATTTGCAGGCAGATCCTCAAGCTTTCTGGCACCGGAGATATCTTCGGTCCACCCTGGCAAGTATTCATAAATTGGCTTGGCGTGATGGAAATCTGACTGTGATGATGGAAGTTCTTCTACGCGAACACCATCGATCTCATAGGCCACACATACTGGGATTTTCTCCCAGCCAGTAAGGACATCGAGCTTGGTCAAGAAGAAATCAGTAAGTCCGTTGACGCGCACTGCATAACGAGCAATCGGTGCGTCATACCAACCACAACGACGTGCACGGCCGGTAGTCACGCCTACTTCGCCACCAATGCTGCGCAGCTTCTCACCATCTTCATCGAAGAGTTCGGTTGGGAATGGTCCGCTACCAACGCGAGTTGTGTAGGCCTTGATGATGCCAATCGCGCGTGTGATTTTTGTTGGTCCGATTCCAGAACCGGTTGATGCACCGCCAGCTGTTGGATTAGAAGAAGTAACAAACGGATATGTACCGTGATCGACATCGAGCAGAGTTCCTTGTGATCCTTCAAGGAGTACGTTTTTACCTGCTTTTAGCGCCTCATCGAGAAGCAGCACTGTGTCGCAGACATAAGGACGCAAGATCTCTGCATAACCGAGGTACTCATTGAGCACATCTTCGACTTCGATGCCTTTGCGATTAAATACCTTGATGAGAACTTGGTTCTTATCGCGAAGCGCGCCTTCAATCTTTTGGCGCAAAATTGATGGGTCGAAGAGATCTTGAACGCGGATACCAATGCGATTGATCTTATCTGCGTATGCCGGACCAATTCCTCGACCAGTTGTCCCGATCTTGGAGTTACCCAAGAAACGCTCGGTCACTTTGTCGATGGTGCGGTGATACGGAGTAATCAAATGCGCATTGGTACTGATCTTAAGTTTTGAGGTATCGATACCTCGCTCGTTAAGTCCGCGAATCTCTTCCAGCAGAACAGATGGATCGATGACAACGCCGTTACCAATGACAGGCACAACGTTAGGACTCAAAATTCCCGATGGAAGAAGATGGAGTGCATACTTTTGGTCGCCGATAACAACTGTGTGTCCAGCGTTATTGCCACCTTGGTAGCGCACTACATAATCAACGCGATCGCCGAGGATGTCGGTCGCTTTACCCTTGCCTTCATCGCCCCACTGAGCTCCGAGCAGTACTAAAGCAGGCATTGTGTCCCTATTCTGATCCGTTTATTACAGCTGATAATTACTTAATTACTACTTGTTGATTGTGGTGCCGACTGAGCGAAGGTCTTCGCACGCCTCGACAACACGCTTTGCGATACCGGCTTCAGCAGCCTTGCCCCATGCACGTGGGTCATAAGCCTTCTTGTTGCCAACTTCGCCGTCGATCTTAAGAACGCCGTCATAGTTCTTGAAGACGTGATCAACAACTGGGCGTGTAAATGCATACTGGGTGTCAGTATCGATGTTCATCTTCACAACACCGTAATCAAGTGATTCGCGAATCTCTGAGAGAAGTGAACCTGAACCACCGTGGAATACGAGATCCATTGGCTTTGATCCAGCTGGAAGACCAAGCTTTTCGACAACTGCATCTTGCAGTGTGCGCAAGATCTTTGGTTGTAGAACAACGTTTCCTGGCTTGTAAACGCCGTGAACGTTTCCGAATGTTGCAGCGACCATGTAACGAGCTTTCGCATCGTGACCAAGAGTTTCGATGGTCAAGAGTGCATCTTCAGGAGTTGAGTAGAGCTTTGCATCGTGTTTCGCTTCGATGCCATCTTCTTCTCCACCGACAACGCCGATTTCGATTTCAAGAATTGTGTTTGCAGCAACAGACTTCTCAAGGAGTTCCTTGGCGATTGTCATGTTCTCTTGCATTGATACTGCTGAGCCATCCCACATGTGTGAGTTGAAAAGTGGCTTCTGGCCAGATGCGTGACGCTCTGCACCGATTGCAAGAAGTGGACGCATGAAACCATCCAACTTTTCTGCTGGGCAGTGGTCTGTGTGGATTGCAATGTTAACGTTGTAATTTTTCGCAACAACATGTGCGAACTCTGCGAGCGCAACCGCTCCATCAACCATGTTCTTTACGGTTGAACCAGAGAGGTATTCCGCTCCGCCCCATGAGATCTGGATGATTCCATCAGATTCTGCTTCTGCGAATCCTCGAATAACACCGATCAAAGTCTGTGAAGATGAGACGTTAATTGCTGGGTAAGCAAAGGCACCGGCCTTCGCGCGATCCAACATCTGTGCATAAATTTCCGGGGTAGCAATTGGCATGGTGAGTCTCCCAAATAGTCGTGGAACTGGTCCGTAATCGTCCACCGGCGGCACATCATTGGGTCAGGCGGTCTGGCTTACGGCTAATCCCACCACATTTAGGGGCGGATTGGAAAACCACTCACGGCAGGAACTCTGGCCTTACTCGATTAATTGAGTCCTAGGTGATTCATGAGCGAGCTGAGTCCTAAAAATCCCACATTGCTATGAAAAAGCACCCTGGTCCCCTTGAGCAACCAACTTGTGGCCACTTCTAGGGTGTGAAGATGGCTGACCACCTTAAATACCGTCCCAAATACGCTGAGCATCTGCTTTTCTCCCTTAAATCGTGGTGCGCGATAGGCCCAAAAGCGGGCCTGATATGTCGGCAAAGGTAGGAGAAAGCGGGATGAAAAAGGTCGGGCCGACTCCCGCTATGTGGAGTCGACCCGACCTGTGGATAGTGCTTAAACGCCCCTGATCAGGGCTTTTAGTGGGTTATGGAAGAACTGTTGATCCCCATGATTCGTTAATGAGGGTCTTAGCTGCGATGTAGATCGCGATTACTGCGGTCACAATACCTGTCCAACCGCCTACCTTCACTGCGCCGGAGTGGCCGTGATCCCAGTTGCCGTATGACAAGAAGGCAAACGTGATAGCCAGTGCTAGGAACAAGAGGTTGTGGTGAATATCGATCTTGATTGCGCAGATCCAAAGGACGAAAGTCGCCAGGCCGAAGCACATGAAGAAGACTCCCAATCCAGCTCCAAATCCAGGCATTCCATGGGTGAGGCCGTACCAAACGGTCAACCAGAACGCTCCGAATGAGCTAAATGCGGTAGCGCCAAAGGTGCTGCCTCGCATGAATTCCCACATTCCAGCAAGAAGCTGTGTCAATCCGCCATAAAAGAGCGCTGCTGGGATTGCGGCGCCTGCGCCGACACCACCCCAGAGTCCTGCGTTGGCACTGCTGAGCAAAATTGTTGTGACACCAAATGCTGCCAGGCCCAGAGGGGCCGGATTAGCGATATGCGAATTTGCCATTTCATCTTCTCTCAACTCGAAACTGCAGTCATCGGCTTTGATGACCCAGATTTAGTATCCTCGTTTGGTGGCGAAAAGTGGGTTGCATCACAAGAAATCTTTATAACTTTTTCGTTACTAATAGCCTCTTGTAGCGCCAATTACTCGAGCGTAGCCTCGAGATATGAGCTCACTAGAAAACCTCTCCCGCGAAGATCGCACATTCCCACCATCACCGGAGTTTGCAGCCCAAGCCAACGCCACAGCTGCGCTCTATGACGAAGCAGCGGCCGATCGCCTTGGCTTCTGGGCCAAGCAGGCCGAGTATCTGCATTGGGATAAGAAGTGGGATCAGGTTCTCGACTGGAAGCCGCCATTTGCGAAATGGTTCATTGGCGGAAAACTCAACGCTTCGTATAACTGCCTAGATCGTCACGTCCTTGAAGGTCGCGGAGATCGCGTCGCCTTCTACTTTGAGGGTGAACCTGGTGATGCGCGTGCAATCACATATGCGCAGATGCTCCATGATGTTAAGAAGGCAACGAACGCTCTGATCGAACTCGGAGTTAAATCTGGCGATCGCGTGGCGATCTATATGCCGATGATTCCTGAAGCTGCAGTTGCCATGTTGGCCTGCGCTCGCATCGGTGCGCTCCACTCTGTTGTCTTTGGTGGATTTAGTGCAGACTCTCTGATCACTCGCATTAACGATGCAGATGCAACGCTCGTCATTACTGCTGATGGCGGATTCCGCAAAGGTGCAGCATTTGCACTCAAGCCGATAATTGATGAAGCACTTGCGATGGAACCAAACAATGTCCGCAACGTTCTGGTCTTCAAGCGCACTGGTCAAGAAGTTCCATTTAATTCAGCGATCGATATCTGGTGGCACGACATTGTCGATCGCCAATCAGCAGAGCACACAGCAGAATTTTTCGATGCAGAACACCCACTCTTCATTCTTTATACATCCGGAACAACTGGCAAGCCAAAAGGTATCTTCCACACAACTGGTGGCTATCTGACCCAAACTTCATTCACACATCGCATGGTCTTTGATATCAAGCCAGAAAAAGATGTCTATTGGTGTACCGCAGATGTCGGTTGGATTACTGGACACTCATACGTCGTCTACGGACCACTGATTAATGGCACCACGCAAGTGATGTATGAAGGGACTCCAGATACTCCAACAAAGGGGCGTATTTTTGAGATCGTTGAGAAGTACAAAGTAACTATTTTGTACACAGCTCCAACGCTTATTCGCACCTGGATGAAATGGGGCGAAGAATTCCCTAAGGCTCACGACCTCACATCACTTCGACTACTTGGCTCTGTCGGAGAACCAATCAACCCTGAAGCGTGGATTTGGTATCGCGATGTCATTGGTGGCGGTAAGTGCCCAATCGTTGATACGTGGTGGCAGACCGAAACCGGCGCACTCATGATCTCACCGCTTCCAGGTGTCACTGCCTGTAAGCCAGGGTCTGCAATGCGCGCGCTGCCAGGAATTAGTGCACAAGTAGTCAACGATGAAGCAGTGGTGCTGGGCAATGGAAGCGGTGGTTACTTAGTTTTGACCGAACCATGGCCTTCTATGCTCCGCGGAATTTGGGGCAGCGATGAGCGTTACCAAGAGACATACTGGTCTCGCTTTGAAGGAAAATATTTTGCGGGCGATGGTGCCAAGCTCGATGAAGATGGTGCGATCTGGTTGCTCGGTCGTGTTGATGATGTGATGTTGGTATCGGGTCACAACATCTCTACCACCGAAGTTGAATCCTCACTTGTTTCACATCCCAACGTTGCAGAGGCAGCAGTTGTTGGTGCTACCGATGCGATGACAGGACAGGCAATCGTTGCGTTCGTCATCTTGCGCGGAGGAATTCCAAGTGTGGGTGGCGATGAGTTGATTAAAGATCTCAAGGCTCACGTCTCTAAACACATCGGGCCTATCGCACGTCCAAGCAGAATTTTGGTTGTCAATGAACTTCCAAAGACTCGTTCCGGAAAAATCATGCGTCGCTTGTTACGAGACGTTGCCGAAAATCGCGCAGTAGGAGATTCGACAACTCTTGCAGATCCACATGTTATGAAGTTGATCCAAAGTGGGTTGGCATCATCAACATCTGACGACTAAAAGTTTCAATAAAAGAAGCCCCTCACACATTCGTGAGGGGCTTCTTTTATCTATGGTTACTGTTGTGTGTTCGCAGACGCGCTTGGAGCTGGCTGTGCACCATTGAAGTCGTGGTGTCCGCCAAATCCAGGACCACCGAACTTAGGTGCAAGTGAGGCACACGCTGTTAGGGCTGCGGCAGGTTCGTTGGCGCCCATTGGACCCATGTGACCCATTTGGCCCGCTGCTGGAGGTTGGCCTGGTTGACCGCCATTTCTGTGGAATCCACCGGGACCGCCAGGGCCGCCGGGACCACCGAATGTCATCGCGGTTCCGCCATGAGCAACAAGGCAGTCGCTGTACTTCTTCATCGCTGCATGACGCGCAATATCAGCTGCGCTACCTTCATCAGAAGGTCCGCCGTCACGTCCGCCTGCGATAGATGGCTTAGCTGCGCCACCTTGAGTTGATGAACTCTTAAGAGTCCAGACAAGTTTTCCGCTGAGCGCCTTCACGCAGCTATAACTCTTGCCTGCAATAGTTGTGGTTGCGCCAGCAGTGGCACATGTACCGCCTGCCTTAGCTGCGGTGGCCGCAAGTGCGTTGCCACCGACGAGTACTGATGCGACAAGCGCAATCGTAGATACCGCTGTGAAAGTTAATTTTTTCATGAGATGAGGGTAAGCCACATTGCTGAGAATTTACTTAATGGATTCTGCTTTTTTAGTGATCTCTTTGATCAATCCAGGCGAATACGAGTTCAGTTTTGTGTAGATGCTGCTTGTCGGCACGTTTTTCTGCGCCCATGACCATGGAGTAATGAGTACTAAGTGAGCCATAACCAAGAGCGCTACCGTGGTGCGCAGAAGCGAGAAAGTTGCGCCCAGCAATGAGTCGGCCCATTTAAATGGTCCGAAGAGCAATTTCTTATGAAATGCCGCGGCGATCTTTTTGAGAAGAACTTCACCGATCCATGAGCCGATGGAGATCAGTAGAAGTAAGAGTGCAAATTTGCTCACGCCACTAGTCCATCGATGCAGATAGTGGAGGCTGATATATAAGCCACCTAACCCACCAGCAATAAATCCAATCGCTCCAAAAATTGAAACGAGGAAACCTGCACGCCAGCCACGAATTATCGATACGAGAAATGCCACTATAAAAATGACATTTACCCAATTGTGCAACATCTTTAGAGCTTAATTCCTAAATATTTTGTGACTTCTCCATTGAGAATGGCATCTGAGTGAATTAATCCAATTTGACGATATGTGACTTTGCCATTGGCATCGATAAACCATGTCACTGGTACGCCCAGTCCAAATAGGCCTCGCGTTACAGAATTAACATCGAACAAAATAGGCCAATTCATACCCTTTTTAGTGACAAATGCTCGGCCAGCTTGCACATTAGCTTCTTCTACATCGATGCCTACAATCGCAACTTTTTTGCTCTTTGCTAGATCGAGGAAGTGTGGGATCTCTTCCTGACATGGCTCGCACCATGATCCAAATACATTGACCACAACAGGTCCACGAATCCCTTGGAAAACTACGTTGCTCTTTGAATCCAAACATGGCAACGAGATTCCCTTTGTCACACTTTTATCAACGGTGATTGTTGAACAACTCACTACTCCACTTTGCGCAGCATCGGCGCTTGTTGGTACAAGAAGTCCGCTGAGGAGAAGCGCGCCGGCTAGAAGAGCGGTGCGAAAAGTTACTTTTATAGTCACATTACTTCCTAACGAAATGCGGAATCTGGTTTGACCAACTTTAGTGCGAGTTCGGGATCGATCTCTCCAATTCCGTAAGCTGGACAGAGTTTTGCAAGTGGGCAGGCGCCGCATGCTGGCTTGCGAGCATGACAGATTCTGCGGCCGTGCCAGATCATTCGCTGCGAGAGATTAGTCCACTCTTTCTCGGGAATAAGCGCGCCGACTTCGTGCTCAACTTTCACCGGATCTTCAGATGCGCTCCAACCGAAGCGACGTGAGAGTCGACCGAAGTGAGTATCGACAGTGATCCCCGGAATATCAAAGGCATGACCTCGCACCACATTGGCAGTCTTGCGACCGACGCCGGGAAGTGAGGTGAGATCTTCGATGCTGCTTGGGACGATGCTGTTGTACTCCTCGACCAATCGCTGCGCCAGGCCTTGCAAGTTGCACGCCTTCGCGTGATAAAAACCTGTGGAGTGAATGAGCTCTTCTAGTTCGGCAATGTTCGAGCCCGCTAATGCTTTGGGAGTTTTGTAGCGCTTGAAGAGAGCCGGAGTTACCTTGTTAACCAACTTGTCAGTGCACTGCGCCGAGAGCACAGTCGCCACCAGCAGCTGGAATGGAGTTGTGAAATCTAGTTCGCAATGGGCATCGGGGTATCGCTTTGAGAGCGCACGATAAAGCGCACGTGCCTTTTTTTGCTTCTCCGTAAGTGCCACTGACATACCAGTAGGGTACTAATTTGGCCGCACTCGTACGCGGGGGTAGTGTTGTGCCGTGGCCAACCCAAAAGAAGACGACGCAACTATCCGCCGTGCTCCTCTCTTTAGTGCACTCGATGACGCATCTGCGGCAACACTGCGCGAATCGATGTCCGCTATCAAACTCTCTAAAGGTCAGACCTTGTTTAAAGAAGGTGATTCCGGAGATCGTCTCTATGTTGTTGTGAGTGGCAAAATCAAACTTGGAACCGCAAGTGGTGATGGCCGCGAAAATCTTCTAGCAATTCTTGGACCTGGCGAGATGTTCGGTGAACTCTCACTCTTTGATCCAGAACCACGCACATCGACCGCGACAGCTGTGACCGATGTTCGTTTGGTATCACTGGCACACGATCAAGTCATTGGACTTGTTACCAGCCACCCACAAGTCTCACTTGAAATTTTGCGTCGCCTTGCGCAACGCCTCCGTAAATCAAATGAAACTCTGGCCGACTTGGTCTTTGCGGATGTTCCAGGACGTGTGGCAAAAGCGATCATGGATCTAGGTGTTCGATTTGGCAGCCAGAAAGAAGACGGCTTCCACGTTAATCACGATCTGACTCAAGAAGAATTGGCTCAATTAGTTGGCGCATCACGTGAAACTGTGAATAAAGCACTTGCTGATTTCGCAGCGCGCGGTTGGGTGAAGCTAGAACCACGCGCCGTTCTTGTCGTCGATGTCGAGCGCTTAACTAAGCGCGGACGTTAATGCCCGATTAATAAGGGGCAATAACGGTCAATAAGGGCTAGTTAGGCAACTTCTACTACTAGTTCGATCTCTACTGGTGCATCAAGCGGCAACTCGGCAACACCAATTGCAGTGCGCGCATGCTTGCCATTGACATCGCCCCAGATATGAATCAAAACTTCTGACGCACCATTGACAACACCAGGTGCACCAATAAAGCCAGGTTCGCCATTGACGTAACCACAAACGCGAACAACTTTCACGATTGAATCAACAGGGGCCACAAGCTCTACTGCAGCGAGTGCGTTAAGGATGCAGATGGTTGCCATCTCTTTTGCTTGCTCAGGAGTAACTGGGCCGCCAACTTTTCCGGTAAATGGAATTTTTCCATCGACAAGCGGAAGCTGACCCGCGGTGAAAACAAGATTGCCGGTACGAACTGCTGGTACATATGCAGCCACTGGTAGCGATGCGACTGGGAGCGTCAGATTAAGTTCTGCCAACTTTGCGCGAACATCCATTTATTTCACTTCTCTCTTCATGTAGGCGACTAGGTTATCTCCGCCCCCTGGGGCAGGTACTACTTGCACGAGGTCCCATCCTTCTGAACCCCATGTATCTAAAATTTGTTTCGTTGCGTGCGTGAGCAGCGGAACTGTGACATATTCAAACTTCATTTAATTTCCTCCAGTAAGTGCTGCTTTGACCAAACTTGAAACCATTCCACCATCAGCTTTTCCTGCAGTTTGTGGTGAGACCAACTTCATGACTACGCCCATGCCCGCAGGGCCGGTTGCACCGCTGGTTGCAATTGCATCCGCGATCAACTTCTTGATCTCATCTTCCGAGAGTTGTTCGGGAAGATAGCGAGCGATCACTTCGCCTTCAGATTTTTCTTGCGCTGCGCGATCAGCACGACCTGCATCGGCAAATGCCTCTGCTGCCTCGCGACGTTTCTTCGCTTCGCGCGATAGAACTGTGATGATCTCGGCATCGCTCAGTGTGCGAGCCGCTTTGCCGGAGACCTCTTCGTTGGTGATTGCGGTTAAAACCATACGAATCGTGCCCGATGTGAGCTCATCACGAGAACGAATCGCCTCGGTGAGATCGCTTTGGAGTGTCTCTTTAAGTCCCATAGCGGTATCTTCTCACGCCTATGGGTTATCAACTGCGTGAAGCTAGCGTGCCGGTCCTTCCCCAAGGACACGCACCAATCCGAGTCCTGCACTTTTCCGATCTCCACCTGACTCCGGAGCGCGCGCGCGAAATTGCCGACATTAAAACGTGGGCAGCGCTCAAACCCGATCTGGTCATCAGTACAGGAGATTTCTTAGCGCACCCTGACGTTGTGCCAGTTCTTATCGATGCCCTAGGGCCACTACTCGATCTGCCAGGGCTTTTTGTATTTGGGTCAAACGATTATTACGCGCCACGATTTAAGAATCCGCTTAATTATTTGAAGAAGGACCACGGCAAGCGAGTCTTAGGGCCCGACCTTCCAACGGAATCACTTCGCAACGCGCTCACTAACCGCGGCTGGATCGATCTTAATTATTCGCGCACAACTCTGACGATCAATGGCACCGTGATTGAAGCCCGCGGTACAGATGATGCGCACTTGAAACGCGACGACTACTCACTTGTTGCAGGTGAACCAGGACGTTGCGACCTTGCAATTGGTGTTACTCACGCGCCGTACTTGCGACTCATTAAAGCGATGTCCAAGGATCAACTCGACATGATTTTTGCTGGACACACTCATGGTGGGCAAGTGCGACTGCCGATGTTTGGCGGTTCACGAGCGCTCACGACTAATTGCGATCTTCCTCATTGGCGTGCACGCGGAGTTACGCGCGTTGATGGTGAACCATGGCTCAATGTTTCTGCGGGTATGGGTACATCCCCGTTTGCACGGATCCGCGTAGCTTCACCGCCCGAGGTTTCGTTGATTACTCTTGAAAGTAGTTTGTAAAAGCAGCAAGTCGCGTGAATCCTGCTTTTTCGTAAGCACGCTGCGCAGCAAAATTATTGTCGCGAACACCTAAACCAATCTCGGCAATACCAAGAGAATGAGCACGCGCGCCCATAGCCGCAACTAAAGCGGTTGCGTAACCTTTGCCACGATCTTCTTCACGTGTAGCAACAGATGCCACGACATATTGCCCTGATTGCCACTTCACAAGAACGCCGATCGACGCTACTTCGCCAGCTTCGTTCCGGATCCCGCCCCAGAAAATCTCTTCGTTGCCACCTGGCCTGACCGATGAATCTGGCGCGCTCTGATCGAGGATCTGATTAATCAAATCTGTATCTGTAATTACCTCAAAAGCAGCGTGTGAATCCACGTTTGCGGCAGCGGTCGCAAGTGCCCAAAATTCAAAGCCATAACGAGGTTTGGCACCAAGAATCTGCTCGGGATGAAAATCTGCCACTGCCACTTTTCCCCAACGCGGGTCATAGTGCGGAGCAGAACCATAGGCGTGTCCATAAATCGGGTCGCCTGTCACCGTGAACGAGAAGGAGTTCCCGTCGCGATAGGCGTTTAAGAAATTGTTTGGTGAGATGTAGTACTTAGCAACGTTGCTCAAACCAAAAATCTCAGTCGCCCATTGAAGAGCAACTGAGATTTCGGAAGTTTCTTGCATCTCTGTTTTATGCAGTGAATTCGGCTGCAACCAACTCAGCGATCTGAGCTGTGTTGAGGGCAGCGCCCTTGCGCAAGTTATCTCCACACATGAAGAGATCAAGTGCATGTGAATCATCAGGGCTACGACGAACACGTCCGACCCATGTTGGATCAGTATTAACGACATCGTTTGGTGTTGGCCAGATGCCCTTCTCTGGATCATCGAGTAGTTCGATTCCGGCAGAACTCTTGAGGAGCGCTTGCGCAGCTTCGCGAGTTACTTCCTTCTCGAAGATTGCGTGAACTGACAATGAGTGAGTTGTAATCACTGGAACGCGAACACAAGTTGCTGCAACTTTAAGATCAGGAAGTCCCAAAATCTTGCGTGACTCAAAGCGAACCTTGGTCTCTTCAGAAGAGTAACCACCATCTTTGAGCGAACCAGCCCAAGGAATAACGTTGAGTGCGAGTGGCGCAGGGAATGCACCGAAATCTTTGATCACGGTACGTAGATCACCAGGTTCGACACCTAAGTGCTTGCCCGCAACTTGCTGAATCTGATCGTACAAAGTCTCTGGACCTGTAACGCCCATACCTGACACTGCTTGGTATGAAGAAACGAAAAGTTCCTTAAGACCATATGCCTTGTGCAGTGCACCCATCGCAACAATCATTGTCATGGTTGTGCAGTTTGGGTTAGAGATGATGCCCTTTGGACGGTTCTTGATCGCCTCTGGGTTAATCTCTACAACAACAAGTGGGACCTGATCATCCATACGGAAGAAGGTTGAGTTGTCGACAACAACTGCGCCGCGGCTAGCCGCGATTGGCGCCCATTCTCCGGCGATGTCATCTGGAGTATCGAACATTGCAATATCGATGCCATCAAAAGCTTCTGGGGAGATAGCGACTACTTCTACTTCTTCGCCGCGGACCATGAGCTTCTTGCCTGCGCTACGCGCAGATGCGATCAAACGAATCTCGCCATAAACATTTGGACGCTTGGTCAAAATGTCGAGCATGACTGTTCCTACTGCGCCGGTTGCACCGACAACAGCGAGTGATGGGAGCTTCTTCTGTGTCATCGACCTGTTCCTCCATATACAACGGCTTCGTCTTCGGAATCTAATTCGAAAGCAGTATGAGCTGCCTTCACTGCCTTCTCAAGATCTGTATCGCGCAGAATTACTGAGATACGAATCTCTGAGGTTGAGATCATTTCGATATTAAGACCTGCATCTGCGAGGCAGGCGAAGAAGGTTGCTGTCACGCCAGGATGAGAGCGCATGCCGGCACCTACGAGTGAGAGCTTGCCGATCTGGTCGTCATATTGAATGGAACCAAATCCAATTTCGCCTTGGATCTCTTTGAGAAGTGCGATCGCCTCAGGGCCATCTGTCTTCGGGCAGGTGAAAGAAATATCTGTAAGACCTGTCGCTGCTGCAGAAACATTCTGCACGATCATGTCGATGTTGATATCTGCATCTGCAATAACTTGGAAGATTCGCGCTGCAATTCCTGTGCGATCAGGAACACCGACAACGGTGATCTTCGCTTCGCTCTTATCGTGTGCAATTCCGCTGATAATCGCCTGTTCCATATCGCCTGCTCCTTCTGGATGGTCTTTAACGATCCATGTGCCTTCGTGATGAGAAAAAGATGAACGTACGTGAATAGGAAGATCGAATCGACGCGCATATTCAACGCAGCGAAGGTGAAGAACTTTTGCGCCACTTGCAGCAAGTTCTAACATCTCTTCGTAGGTAACAGTGGTGAGTTTGCGAGCTGCCGGAACAACGCGAGGATCTGCGCTGTAGACGCCATCGACATCTGTATAAATTTCGCAGACATCTGCATCCAGCGCTGCAGCTAACGCAACTGCGGTTGTATCTGAACCACCGCGACCAAGAGTTGTTACGTCATTGGTATCGCTAGAGATTCCTTGGAAGCCAGCAACAATTGCAATGTGTCCGGTCTCAAGCGCTTCTTGGATCCGACCTGGTGTTACATCGATGATGCGCGCTTTGCCGTGGGTGCTATCCGTGATGACACCGGCTTGAGAGCCAGTAAATGACATCGCCTCGTGACCCAAGTTGCCGATAGCCATTGCAAGAAGCGCCATCGAAATGCGCTCACCGGCGGTCAGCAGCATGTCGAGCTCGCGGCCTGTTGGCATTGGTGAGACTTGGTTGGCGAGGTCGATCAACTCATCGGTGGTGTCACCCATGGCAGAGACAACGACGCAGACCTGATGGCCAGCCTTTTTGGTGGCCACGATCCGATTGGCGACTCGCTTTAGCCCTTCGGCATCAGCGACGGAAGAGCCGCCATATTTTTGAACAATCAAACTCATGGCAAGATTTTGGCAGAACATCTGGGCTTATGGGACTTAAATCTGAAAAATCTCACATATTAAGACAAGGATACGTATCAAATAATGAGATAAAAGCCAGTTTTGTTCTCTTAGAACCTAGTGAGGGCTTACAGAGATCACATCGCCGAAATCACCAAATTCCACATTTTTGATTGTGATGCCATCGACATCGACACTCTCGCCTTGCTTCAAGGTTGCATCACCATAGATGAAGTTATTTTCGTCGGAAGGTGGAGTTTGCCGAGACGATGGTCGAATGACGTTATAGCCCTCGCCACTAACAAATTGGCTTTCTCCTGCTATTTTCGAAATATCGACGGTGTAGACAAGCGCACCATTGGTATTCGTGGGGAGTTTGAAGTTGTAGCCAGTACTCCTCTGGGATTCAACAACGACTACTTTGGTTGGCGAGATGGGAATAACTGCTCCCTTTAAGAAACTTCCTTTTGTTGTAGATGGGCGAAGCCATATAGTCGAATTGGATTTTGAAGATAGGCAGGCAATTTGCGAGTCAGCTTCATAACCTAAAATCCACTTATCCCAAATAAGCAATTCCGTATGCCACATCGACATATTGCCCCAGAGTCCAGTGCCTAATTGGTCTGGTGTGAAGTCTGATCCGCTGTTTGGCTGATGTAATTGATTAACCGCTCCAGGTTCAGCCCCATACTCATCATTAAGTCCTGCATCATGCCCAAATTCCTCATGAATCATCAATAATGGAACGGGAAGATTTTCAGTAGTGAGGAGTTGCCCTGTGTAGGAACTCGCCATCAAATAAAAATTATTGACCTGCCCGGTCTGGAAATTGAGAACTTGTGGCTGATTGGTTCCGAACTGTCCCCACTGTGTATGCCATGAAGCTGGTGTAGTTGGAGCTATCACGATTAATACTTGGGCGACTCCTTGCATATTAATCGAAGTTCCCACTTGCGAAATCAAATCCGTATAGAACTTATTGTGGATATCTACTTGTGGGCCAATGTCATAGTCTGAATATTTCCCTGGCATTTGAACGTAATGATCTGGCACTCGGTACTGCGGATCAACAGGCAAATCAGAAGAATTTTTCAACCAGTCTGCACCAAGTTGAAAATACTTTCCATAATCTTGATTCGGCGTGTTAGTCGTTTGATAATCCGAGAATTCCACTGGCACCACTTGAATAACCGCATTTTTTGATGGTGTGAACATGTAACTTGGACGCGGAAATATTGGGTTACTTGAGCTGTTGTCATTTAATTTGCAGCTTTGAGTAGGTAAATAATCCGATGATGGAGTTAAAGCAGTAGTAGGTTGACCAAAATTGGTATTGCCGACTACGTACCGCAAAGGAAATGAGCAATCCATATTAAGCATTGTCCACGTTTGCAAGTCGGCCCACTCAGAAGGTACTAATGGATCTGGTTCGCATTGATTATTAAAAACTGCAGCACTATTTACTATTGGAGCCGGAATCAATTGTCCGGTCGATTGGTTAACTGGCACAGAATAGAAATTACGAGGAACTCTTCCATTAGGACCACATGCGAGCATTACTAAAGTGCCGCTAGAGTCATAGCCAATCACATCGGCGTTGGTAGCTTTAGCCGGAGTATTCATTGTGCAAGCATCACCCTGTTTTGGCTTGCTGGGATCAAGTGTTTTCGTGGTGACCGGTGTGGCACTTGCAGGTGTGGAGCTCGATGAATTGCTAGTACTCATTGGCAGTCCGGTTGCCTGATCAATCAGAGGTGCATTCTCGGAAGGCTTCCAATATCCGTCAGCACCACAGCTTAAGTACATCAATGTTTGAATATCTGGTCCATAGCCAACTACCTGAGAAGTAGCATCGCTACATGGTTGATTTGCCCTTGGCTTAGATACATCAAATGGCAATTTCCCATTCGACACCATTTGAGTTGATGACACACTTGTAGAAGTAGTAGAGCTCGCGGGACTAGTGGATTTGATTGGTGTTTTAATGGCAGTTGTCCAAATTTGAATTTTCGAGGAAACCGATTTAGAACACACGTATTTTTTTCCGCTTGAAGTAACGCTCTGACCTATTTTTGAGCAAGGAGCGCCCAATTTCGGGACTGAAGCATTTGCACTTAAGGGAGAAATTAATACAAATGAAAGCAAGCACACTTGGAGCGCTACTAAGAATTTACGCATACAAGAATTATTCAGGATAATCATCGACCTGAATAGATATGTTTTAATCGATACAAATCTCTACATTAGATCTGACTGATCACGAGATTCGCTTACTTTCGTTACTCGATCGTCCTTCGACCCTCAAATGCTCGGCCCAAAGTGACCTCATCTGCGTACTCCAGGTCTCCACCAACAGGCAGGCCTGAGGCCAAACGGCTCACTTTGATGCCCAAAGGCTTGATCTGACGAATCAAATACGAGGCTGTGGCCTCACCCTCCAGGTTGGGATCGGTAGCGATGATGACCTCTTGAATATTGGTATCGCCCAAGCGAACCATCAATTCGCGAATGCGAAGGTTCTCGGGGCCAACCCCATCGATCGGCGAGATCGCGCCACCGAGCACGTGATACGTACCGCGAAATTCGCGCGTCTTTTCGATCGCCATGACATCTTTTGATTCTTCAACAACACAGATTGTGGAGTTCTCGCGACGAGGATCGCGACAGATTCGACAGAGCTCTTCTTCGGAGATGTTGCCGCATGTAGTACAAAACTTCACACGCTCTTTCACTGTGCGCAGAACATCAGCAAGTCGCGATACATCTACACGTTCTGATTGAATGATATGAAATGCAATGCGTTGTGCAGATTTAGGACCGATGCCAGGCAATCGCCCTAGCTCATCGATGAGATCTTGAATCGCGCCTTCATACATCGTTACTGCTCGAATTCTCTGATGACTTGTGCGCCGAGTTCACGAGCAAGTAGTGCAGTTCCTGAAAGCGCATCAGCATCATCATGTTCTTCAACTGTTCGTTCTGAGGTTGGAGCATTGATGCTGCCATCAACAATTACTTCGATCTTCAGGTTAAGGCCAGTGATATCAGTGAATGCTGCTTTAAGAATTTCATCACTGCCACTGCGCAAGAATGAATCACGTGCGCCAGCGTTGACGATTGCAATCGTGATTGCTTTATCGTCCACCGCTAATACTTGAGCACTCGCAGCTAGAAGCGACCAGGTCAATCTACGACGCTTCTTTACATTTTCAATGACATCTGGCCACAAGCGACGTAGCGCTGCAATATCTACCGGCCCGTTGTGAACAACTGCTGGTGCAACTGGTGCTGGCGGAGCAACTGGTGCACTGATCACTGATGGAGAAGGCGTTAGATCATTGATGGGTGTGTGAGCGACAAGATTTACTCCGCGCTCTAACCGTTCGATGCGAGCTATCACCGCAGAGTCATCACCAGCAGGAAGAAGAATTCGGCCGCAGATAAGCTCAAGAATCAAGCGGGGAGCAGTAGCACCGCGCATCTGGGTCAGGCCTTCAGCAGTTATATCCGCTGCACGGATCAATGTTGCAGCACCAATAATGTTGGCCTGAGTAGCCATTCGCTCTAGTTGATCTTCTGGGAGCTCGCGCAACAATTGCGATGCCTTATCTTTTGTCGCACCAACAATAATGAGGTCACGAAGTCGCTCTAAGAAATCTTGAGTGAAGCGGCGTGGATCTAATCCGGATTCGATCACGCTATCAATTGCTGCAAACATGGTTGCGCCATCACGAGCAGCAAGTGCATCGATTGCTTCATCGAGTAGTGCGCCATCGGTGAATCCCAAGAGCTGAACTGCAATGTCGTAGGTGACGCCATCTGCTCCTGCGCCAGCAAGAAGCTGACCTAATACGGAGAGTGCATCACGAACAGAACCACCACTTGCACGAACTACTAATGGAATTACACCCTTAGCAACTTTTATTCCTTCAAGTGCGCAAATCTTCTCAAGGTGTTCACCAAGTACTCCAGGTGGAACCAAACGGAATGGATAGTGGTGTGTACGCGAACGAATTGTGCTGATCAACTTATCTGGTTCAGTTGTTGCAAAAATAAAAATTACGTGGGGAGGTGGCTCTTCTACAACTTTGAGCAACGCATTAGCAGCGCCGGGTCCGAGTTGGTGCGCCTCATCGATAATGTAAATCTTGTAACGTGATTGCACCGGTGCAAAGAATGCTTTGTCGCGAAGATCGCGAGCATCATCAACCAAACCGTGTGTTGCAGCATCAAGCTCCATGACATCGATTGAGCCTGGACCGTTTGCAACTAAATCTTTACATGATTGGCAAAGACCACATGGATTGGGAGTTGGTCCCTGTTCGCAATTGAGGCTGCGCGCCATGATGCGAGCACTAGATGTCTTACCGCAACCGCGAGGTCCACTAAATAGATATGCGTGATGAATTGCGCCAGAGGCGAGCGCATTTGAGAGCGGCGTTGTGACATGTTCTTGCCCGATGACCTCACCAAAAGTTGATGGTCGGTACTTGCGATACAGGGCGAGAGACACAGTGCTCCTAACTAAATACTGCTAAATAAAGGGACCCTCCGCACACCCGCTAGAGCGGACCTACCCTTGCTGCCTTCCGGCCCTGGGGGAGTTCAGTACGGTAGCGCCGCACGGAGGATCTGGGGGTAATCATAGTTTCTAGAGCCGATAGGCTACGACCCGTCGGTCTTAGGACCTGCACTGGAGAATTCGCATAGCGGCCGAGTGCGCACGCTTGGAAAGCGTGTAAAGGGCAACCTTTCGAGGGTTCAAATCCCTCATTCTCCGCCAGATTTGTCGTTGCGCCCTCACCTATAAAGTATCCCCGGAGGATTCGCATAGCGGCCGAGTGCGCGCGTCTCGAACACGCGTAGACGAAAGTCTCGAGGGTTCAAATCCCTCATCCTCCGCCACTTTTTATTCCTGCCATCCCAGGCACTGCTCCAGAATTAGGTCTGCTTGGAATTACCCAACCAGCTTGCCCTAGCTGGCAGTACTGTGGCTAAATGAAGAGCTACTTTGAAGCCGACGAAGATAGCGCTGAATTTATCGCGGTCGTCGATTCCTTGTGCGACAAAAATGCGATTCGCTACCAAGAACAAGCTCAGCAACTATTGGATCAGAGAACCCTGGTTCTCAATAATGGAGATTTGCTTCTTCGCTATGAGCTCAAAGGTACGTGTTCGCATTTCACAATTTCCGAAGATGGCGGCGTCACTTATTCTGAGATGCTTAATTGCTACACCTTTGATAAGCCGGGTGGGAGCAATATGAATACTTTTGCTCATCAGTTTGCGACGACGGAAGCGAAAATTGTAAAGAATATCTGAACGCACTCAGGTGCTTGAATTACCGATACAAATCCAACTCCATGGTGACGGTTAACTGGGCTAACCTCCCTTATGGAAGAAAATTGGTCGGAAGACAGTGACGAAACTGAATTTCTTGCCCTATTTGCACAACGCTATTTTGAAAATACGTCCCGTTATGAGGAACAAGCCAAAGCGCTTTTAACTATGAAGTCTCTTGATGTCACTTTCGGCGATCAGATATTGCGATACCAATTAGATTCAGATCGCTCGTGTTTTAAACTTTCCGAAGATGGCGGAGATACTTTTTCAAATATACTTTCGTCCTACGCGATGGCTGAAAGCAACGAGGACAATATTCAAATTTTACGGGAGCAATTTGCAAATACTGAAGCACGATTAGCCCTGCTGGGCTGAGGGTTTAGCAACTACTTCATTACGCGGGAGATCCAACCCGCGAAGAGCAATGTAAGTACCGGGAATGCGAGCGCAACCGGAAGGTTGAACCACTGGGCTAAACCACCAGTAAGTGTTGGGCCGATGAAATACGCTGCGAGTCCGATGATGCTGATACGTGCCAACGCAACCGATGGAGCGATACCTGGCAAGTTAGCTGCTGCCAACATCATCGCAGGAACCATCGGGCCAATCCCGATTCCCGCAAGAATAAAGCCGAGATCGACAACGATTAAGGCGAGTGGTTTGTGAGAATGAGAGAGCGGAACACCCAGTGCAATTCCTGTTCCCATTCCAATTCCACCGAGGTATCCACCTAGTTTCACAGTCCGAGCTGGACCAATTTTTTCCAATACCTTGTCGCCGTTGAGGCGAGAGACAATCATCGCCAGTGCGAAGCAGGCGAATGCACTCGCATTTACACCTTTACCGAATCCCATATTTTCACGGAGCAGAATTCCACTCCAGTCACTCACTGCACCTTCGGGAAGAAATGCACCGATCATCGCAAAGCCAAGTAACCACAAGATCAGATACTTCTTGCCAAAGAGTGGGATCGATCCCTCGGATGCGGAATCACCTTTGTGACCATCAACCTCTTTAGTGAGGACACATTGAATTGCGAAGAGATTAAGAATCAGCGCGGTTATGCCAACGGCCATCATGTTGGATTCAGGTGAGATGAAGCGCGCAACTGCTCCACCGAATATTGTCGATACGAAGGTTCCAACGCTCCAAATTCCGTGGAATCCGACCATATAGCGACGGCCCAGTATCTTCTCTAGGGCTACGGCTTGGGTGTTGGCCACCAGATCAACAGCCACCATTCCCAGCGCCATAAAGAAGAGGAATAAACAGAGCCAGAAAACGTGGTGAGTAGAGAGCGACATCAAAATCACACCAACTGGCATAACAATCGTCACAAAGCGTCCGACCAATTGCGAGCCATATGTGTGGACTAAGCGACCAAACACTTGGGCACCAATTGCCGCACCAGCGGTCGATGCTAAGAGGATGAGACCAAATTGGCCGTTATTAACGCCGAGCGAGCGCTTAATCTCCGGAATCCGCGGGGTCCACGCCATTGAAAGTGCGCCCATAGTGAAGAAGAGGGTGCGGATTGCCCAGACTGCGCGAAGAGCTGACTGCGAAGTGCTGCGACTGGGGGCCATGGTGGCATTGTGCTAGATCACGCCCTAAAATCTAACTCTGCTCTCCCTCACAGTACAAGAAGGACACCGTGCCAAAAGCCTGGACTGACGACGCCCCAAAGCCTCACGCTCTCGCAGATCATGCGCACCTGAGAGATCCACTTTCTTACAAAGTAAAGAAAGCGCTCCTCGGAAGTCCGCTTAACCGTCACACCCTTTCGCACCAACGACTCTCTAAAGTTTTTGCGCTCGGCATTCTCTCCTCCGACTGCATTTCATCTGCCGCCTATGGCACCGAGAATATTTTGTATTACCTCTTGCCTGCATTTGGTTTAGCTGGATTTAGCATTTTGATGCCAATGACAATGGTCGTCTTGGCCGTCTTGTTGATCGTCACACTCTCGTATCGAGAGGTCGTGATGGTCTACACAAAGACCGGCGGCTCCTACGTTGTGGCGCGAGACAACTTTGGTGTTGTCGTCGCACAGATCGCAGCTGTAGCACTGATGCTCGATTACATCGTGACTGTTGCAGTCCAAACCGCAGCGGGTACTTCTGCGCTTACCTCTGCCTTCCCAGGGCTTGCTTCTTACTCACTTGCAATCACTTTGGGTGTTGTAGCAATTCTCTTTTACGGAAACCTCAAGGGCGTAAAAGAAGCTGGTCGCGTATTTGCTGCGCCTACTTATCTCTTTGTGCTCTCTGTTTTCATCGTTATCGTCGTTGGTATTTATCGCGAATTCGCACACACTCTGCATCACGTCGTGGTGAACTCAGGCAATGTTGGATTTGGGCACTCACAACAACTCATTACCGCTGCCTCAATCTTCGTACTGCTCAAAGCATTCGCAAACGGTGGCTCATCGCTCACCGGCCTCGAAGCGATTTCAAATGGCGTTTCACTCTTCAAAGCTCCTGAGGGTAACAACGCTCGCCGCACCACAGTCATCATGGCGACCATCTTGGGCTGCCTCGTTCTTGGAATCTCGTTCTTCGCAAAAGCAACTCACGCTGTTCCATACCTAGCTGGAACACCTACCGTTGTTTCACAGGTCGCCGATGTCGTTCTCGGTCACGGCACCTTGGGCCACGTTCTCTACCTATTCGTGCAGTTCTCAACAATGTTGATCCTCTATACCGGCGCCAATACGCCATTTAGCGGATTCCCATTCTTGATGAATTTCATTGCCGAAGATGGTTTCTTGCCTCGTCAGCTCACCAAGCGTGGACACCGCCTGGTCTTCTCAAACGGCATCATCTTCTTAACAATTGCAGCATCAACACTTCTCATCGTTATTGGTTCTAACGTCGCGAAGTTGATCGCCTTCTACGCCATCGGTGTGTTCACTGGTTTCACAATGGCTGGATTCGGAATGGCCAAACGTGCGTGGACTCGTCGGGAGAAGAACTGGAAAGTTCGATTCTTTATCAACTTCCTTTCTGGAAGCGTCTCATTCACTGTCGTTATTATTTTCGCTGTAGTTAAGTTCACCGAAGGTGCTTGGCTCATTGTTCTGATCTTCCCAATTGCGACACTCGCCTTGATTCGTCTCAATCGCCAATATCGCATGGAGCAAGCCGCTCTCAAGATTAATCAAGATAGTTCTCGCGCAGTGACGATTTCTCGTCACGTTGTGACAGTCCTCGTTGACTCAGTAGATATCGCAACAGTTGGCGCAGTGCGTTATGCCCGCAGCCTCAACCCACGCAGTCTCGAGGCAGTCCACTTTGTTATCGATGATCAGCACGCCGATGAAGTTAAGCGCGCCTGGATGGAAAATCCTGCACTCGCAGATGTCTCACTCGAGATGATTGATTGTCCTGATCGTCGCCTGGCAAATGCAGCTGTTGATTATGCAATCCGCGCAACGACTGCGCCAGATGTCGAACTCACTCTGCTGCTACCTCGTCGCGCCTATTCTGGATTCTTAGGTCGCCTGCTTCACGATCGCACAGCTGAAGCAATTTCTGCGCCTATCTCCCAACTGCCGCGCGTGGTTGCAACGATTATTCCTTTCGATGTCGACAAGATCATCTCGGGTCGCGGCATCTATAGAAAAGATGAAGCCACAACCGATCTCGTTGAAAAAGAAGTGGCTCCAAAACCTCAGACTCGTCGAGTTGAGGACACCCCTGATGTAGATGCTGAAACCAGCCACTACGCAGAAGATGTCCAGCCGATCTCTGCAGCGACCTGGCGTCACCGAGCCCACGTTCGTGGCCATGTCACCTCAATCCGCAATGCAGCTGCTAATTCATCTCCGCATGTAGAAGTAGAGATCTGGGACGAGACTGGTGGAATCACACTTCAGTTCATTGGTCGCCGCGAAGTGACTGGCCTTGAGATCGGATCGACTGTCTGTGCCGAAGGCATGGTGGGAGAGAATGAAGGATCGCTCGTGATCCTCAATCCATCCTACGAAATCATTATCTAAGCGGGGCGCATTAAAGACCATTAAAGAACTAGCGCAGGTTTGCAAAAAAGCTCTGCAAAAGTTCGGCGCACTCGTCCTTCATTACGCCTGAGACAACCTCAACCCGATGAGGGCTTCGTGGATCTCGCAGAATGTCCCAGACAGATCCAACTGCGCCAGCTTTCTCATCCCAAGCACCAAATGCCAGAGTTGCGATGCGTGATTGGGCAATTGCACCAGCACACATCGCACATGGTTCTAGAGTGACAACAAGTGTGTGACCATCGAGGCGCCAATTGTTATGTGCTCTAGCTGCTTGTCGCATCGCAATTATTTCGGCGTGCGCGGTCGGATCATGTTCAGCCTCACGGAGATTGTGTCCTACGCCAACGACTGTTCCGTTCTCATCGAGCACAATTGCTCCAACGGGGACATCGCCGCTGAGTAAAGCTTGTCGTGCAATCTCTAGTGCCTGCTCCATAGGAGCTTTGAATTTATGGTCGCTCATAAATTTCGTCGAACTGTTCACCAAATCCCAAACGATGAGCCAGCGCCGTGATCTGCTCCTCTGGATAGAGATCCAAATCATCGCTCATAAGTTCTAGCTCCATGGCGCTCACGCCAAGATCGGTAAGAAGCGCAATATCTCCACCAGGTTGTGGCTCATCTTCTTCTTCTGGATAAGGCAGATCCAACATGTCGATAACGTCGGCAGCGATGTCGTACTCAGCTGAGTAGGTCACATCGCTCAGCATTACTTGAAGCTGTGCACCGCGCGCGCGGGCAATAATGAAGAACTCCTCATCGATCGCAATCAGTGCGACAGCGCCACCGTTGGTCTGCTGACCTTTAAGGACGTCGATGATCTCACTCAAATCTCGGGTTCCCGCTAGTTGGGAGACGCTCCAGACCCCATCCTCGTGCCAGGCAATAACTCCAAAGTCGTCATCGTTCCGTGAAGAATTACCAGAGCTTTCGACGGTGTTCATAGCCACATTCTTTCACCGTTATCGGCTAGCGACAAGGGCAAGCCTCCACTGTAAAGTGAAGGGTATGAAAGTTCACGTCTCAGATCATCCATTAATTACACATAAAGTTACGGTCCTTCGAGATGAGAAGACTCCGACGTCTATCTTCCGTGAACTTATCAGCGAGATCGTCACCTTGTTGGCATATGAAGCCACTCGTGAAATTAAAACTGCTCCAACCCAAGTACGTACCCCCGTTGCAATGGCTGATGGTGCGCTCCTGACAAAACCAGATCCTGTTGTCATCCCGATCTTGCGCGCAGGTCTTGGCATGCTCGATGGAATGGTCCGACTGATTCCATCTGTCCAGGTCGGATTTTTGGGAATGGTGCGTGATGAAGAAACACTCCAAGCATCAACATATGCCAATCGCTTGCCAGCAGATCTGCGTGGACGTCAATGCTTTCTTCTAGATCCCATGCTTGCTACAGGTGGAACGCTTGTCGCAGCAATTCATTATCTGCTTGATCTTGGCGCATCAGACATAACTGTTATCTGCATCATCTCATCACCAGAAGGAGTTGCGGCGCTGGAAAAAGAATTTGGCGACCTAGATTCTGATATCACCATCAACATTCTTACTGCGGCACTTGATACCAAGCTCAACGAAAAGGGTTACATCGTCCCTGGTCTCGGGGATGCCGGCGATCGACTATATGGAGTGGTGTAATGGAATCAACAAGTCCCGGTTATGCAATTACGATCCGCGTTGATGGCCCGCCATCAGCCCAGCCAGTAGCCGAAATTACCTCTGCCATAACGGCAGCTGGAGCAAGCATCACTGCGCTAGATGTCGTTGAGTCGCAGATTGACCGCGTTGTCGTAGACGTTTCATGCGATGCTCACGATAGCGACCATGCTCAGCGCATCACCGCTGCCATTGCACAGAACCCATTACTCACAGTTCGCAAAGTAAGTGACCGCACCTTCCTACTCCACCTCGGTGGCAAGATTGAGGTGACCTCCAAGGTTCCGCTCAAAACTCGTGATGATCTCTCGCGCGCCTATACACCGGGCGTAGCTCGCATCTCGCAAGCTATTGCTGCAGACAAGGAAGACGCTCGCCGCCTGACAATTAAGCGAAATACAGTGGCTGTAGTGACCGATGGTTCTGCTGTTCTCGGCCTTGGAAATATTGGCCCCGAAGCTGCGCTTCCCGTTATGGAAGGTAAAGCTGCCCTCTTCAAGCGCTTTGCAGATGTAGACGCTTGGCCGGTCTGTCTTGATACCCAAGATGTTGATGAGATCGTCCGTACTGTCCAAATTATTGCTCCGGTCTATGGCGGAATTAATCTCGAAGATATATCTGCGCCACGTTGCTTTGAAGTTGAGCGTCGCTTGCGCGAACTGCTTGATATCCCAGTTTTCCATGATGACCAACACGGCACCGCGATCGTTGTGCTCGCAGCTTTGCAAAATGCACTCAAGCTCGTGAAGAAAAATATTGCCGATGTAAAAATTATTATGTCTGGTGCTGGAGCTGCAGGAACTGCAGTCGCACGACTCTTGGTTGCATCAGGAGCGCGTAACATCATTGGCTTTGATAAAGATGGTGTGGTGCGCGAAGCAAAGAGCGACGATGACATCATGCGCAAATGGTTTGTTGATAATTGCAATCCCGGTGATTTCAATGGCAGCATCTCTGATGCGATGAACGGTGCAGATGTATTTATTGGTGTGAGTGCGCCAAACGTTCTCAAAGAAGCTGATGTTGCTTCTATGGCTGAGGGTTCGATTGTCTTTGCGCTTGCCAATCCTGATCCAGAGATCGATCCATCGATTGCGCGCAAATATGCAGCGGTCGTTGCAACCGGTCGCAGCGATCATCCCAACCAAATCAACAACGTCTTGGCATTCCCTGGAATTTTCCGCGGATTGCTCGATGGTCATATTCACAAAATCACTGACCCGATGTTGGTCGCAGCAGCAAATGCGATCTCCGATTGCGTCTCTGCCGAACAGCTCAATGCCAACTTCATTATTCCTAGTGTCTTTGATCCGCGAGTTGTCACAAACGTTGCAGCGGCTGTTCGAGCTGCGGCGCCAAAAAATTAACCAGATAAATAACCACTAAATAGGAGCACTGCGCCATGACTAATTTTCCTGCTGACTTTCTCTGGGGCGCGGCTACCGCTGCATATCAAGTAGAAGGTGGCGCCAACGAAGGTGGTCGCGGTCCTTCTATTTGGGACACATTTAGCCACACGCCTGGCAAGACTCTTAACGGCGATACAGGCGATGTTGCATGCGATCACTATCACCGCTACCCAGCTGATATCGCGCTCATGCAAGAGATCGGAGTTAAGGCTTATCGCCTCTCATTCTCGTGGTCACGTATGTTTCCCAATGGTGATGAGGTCCGAGAAGAGCGCGGCTTTGCTTTCTACGACAACATCATTAACACCTTAATTGCTGCAGGTATTACTCCATATGTGACGCTTTATCACTGGGATCTTCCGCAAGCTCTCGAAGATAAAAGTGGATGGCGCTCTCGAGAAACTTTGGATGCGTTTGGAAAATATGCGGCTGCTGTCGCTGAACATTTCGGTGATCGCGTAAAACACTTCGCACCGATTAACGAGCCGTGGTGTGTGGCCTGGCTAGGACATGGATTAGGTGTTCATGCTCCAGGAATTGCTGATCGCGCTACAGCATTTAAAGTTGCCCACCACACCGTGCTAGCTCACGCAATTGCAACACGCGCCATGCGTGCAGTGCGTAGCGATCTTAAAATTGGTCCGGTTGTAAATCACGCTAACTATCCTGCCGATGATCTAGCTGACGCAGATCTCGTTCGTTCAAGTGAGATTTTGGATGCAGTTCAAAATCGTTTTTGGATGGATGCAATGCTCACTGGCACTTACCCAGAGATTTTATTTGAGACTTTTGGCGCAGAGCTGGCTGATGCAATCGTGCCCGGCGACATGGAGATTGCAAAGATTGATAATGACTGGATTGGTATCAACTACTACTTCGATACCCGCGTCGGTAAATCAGATAGCGCTAACCCAGTTCAATTCGATAATTCCGCTTTGCTCGGCCTCAGCGTCGACTCCACTCCTGTTGAGCCGGTTGAAGAGCGAACAGATATGGGTTGGCCTATTACTCCTGCTGGACTGACAAATATTTTGGTTCGCTGGAGCAAGGAATTCGGAGCGGCGCTACCCCCAATCTTCATCACCGAGAATGGTTGCGCATTTGGCGATGGACCAGGCGACGATGGTCAGATTCACGACCAGCGACGCATCGACTACCTCGATGCCCATCTCAAGGCGATCCAGGAAGCCATTGCCCAGGGCGTAAATATGGGTGGATATTTCCAATGGTCACTGATGGATAATTTCGAGTGGTCTCTGGGCTATGCCAAGCGTTTTGGCATCATTTACGTGGATTACGCCACCCAGAAGCGAACCCTTAAGGATTCAGCCCTCTGGTATTCCCGAGTAATCAGCGAAAACGCCCTCTAACCAGGCCAGAAAGGCCTCTTTTAGGGGTTTTTGGGGCTTTTTAAGTGTTTAGGCTGTTTATTACAAAAGTGTTATCTCTTTGCACCTGCATTTTCCCAGTATTTGTTCATCTGGGGCAATTGCTCTGGCAAGATTAGCCCACACGCGGGGATCGGGCTTCATGGGGAGCACGGGCCGCTGGATTACCCTCACTTAAGAAGGATAAAAAATGCAGATTCGCAAAAAAGGAATGCTCGTAGCTGTTGCTGCGGCAACCGTTGCGCTTGTTGCAACATTCGTAGCTCCAGCTAACGCTGGAACTTCGGCTGCAGCATGTGCAAACGTTGGTTCTGGTTATGCCGTTCAAAAGGGCGCAACAGTAGAGGTATTCACTTCTGTTGTCGGCGATGAACTCTCTCGCTACCAGGCTGCTTCAAAAGATTTCACAGCTTGCACAGGAATCACAATTAACTGGAACGGAACAAATGACTTCGAGTCACAACTTCCAGTTCGCGTTGCTGGCGGAACAGCTCCACAGCTTGCTTTGATTCCACAACCAGGCCTACTTGCACAAATGGTTGCAACAGGCAAGGTTGTTGCACCACCAGCAGCTGTTGTCAGCAACGTTAACCGTTACTGGTCAAAGAGCTGGCGTGACCTAGGATCAGTAAACGGCAAGTTCTATGCTGCTCCTAACTCAGCTAACCTCAAGTCACTTGTTTGGTACTCACCAAAGCAATTCGCTAAGTACGGCTACACAGTTCCAACAACATGGGCTCAGATGATCGCTCAATCAGACAAGATGGCTGCTGCAAAGCAGACAGCTTGGTGTGGCGGTCTTGGTTCAGGTTCAGCAACAGGCTGGCCTGCAACTGACTGGTTGGAAGAAGTAGTTGTCCGCGAAGCTGGCGCAACTGTTTACAACAACTGGATCAACCACACAGTTAAGTTCTCAGATGCTCCAATCATCCACGCTATGAACACAGTGTGGGGCTGGATGGGTAACTCTAAGTATGTTGGTACCGTTTCAACAATCGCTACAACAACATTCCAGAACGCTGGCGTAAACATTCCTTCAGGTGGTTGCATGCAACTCCAGCAGGCATCTTTCTACGCTGCTTCATTCCCAACAGGTACCGTTGTTTCACCAACAGGTGATGCATGGGTTTACTACCTCCCAGGAATCAACCCAGCTGTTACAACTCCAGTAGAGGGTGGCGGAGAGTTCTACGCTGCATTCTCATCTGACAAGGCAACACAAGAAGCACAGACATACTTCTCAACACCACAATGGGCTATCAGCCGTATCAAGGCTGCTGGTTCAAACGGTGGATGGTTGTCAGCTAACACTGGTGTACCTAACTCAACATACTCAAACGCGCTAGATGCACTTTCAGCTAAGTACCTTGCTGACAAGTCTTCTACATTCGTTTTCGATGCATCTGATGCAATGCCAGCAGCAGTTGGTGCAGGCACAGAGTGGACCCAGCTTACAAACTGGTTCGCAACTGGCGCTTCTGCAACAACAATTGCTAAGGCAATCGATGCTTCATGGCCAACTAACTAACTTCTAGTCTCTAGAACTAGCTAGTCCCAGTAGAAGTAAAACTGGCCGGTACCTTCGGGTATCGGCCAGTTTTTTTATCTCTTTACGTTTTCCGAACCCTCTAAAACCAGTTAAAGTAGGCTCCTTCACGGGGATTGTTTGATGTTAGTCAGTTATCGAAGGAGAGTGTGTGAGTAGCTTCTGGAGTGTGAATCTTCCAAAGATTGGACAGATGGTCGCTGCCATTGCCATTTTCTTGGCAGTGCTAGGCGCAATCTTCTTCATCGCAGGCAGAGCAAATGGCAAGAAACAAAAACCAATCGCCATCACTATCTTCCTTGGTCCTGCACTTGTTCTGCTGACCTTTGGACTTGTTGGCCCTGCGATCAAAACTTTTCTCTTTAGTTTCAAGAACTCGTACTCAACAAAGTGGGTTGGCTTCAAGAACTACCAGTGGATCTTCACTGATCCTGATATGCGCATTGTTCTTCGCAATACGATTCTCTGGCTAGTTATCACCCCACTCATCACAACAGCCCTTGGTCTTATTTTGGCAATCTTCTTAGACCGCATGCGTCGCGAATCGATCGCTAAATCATTGATCTTTATGCCGATGGCTATCTCATTCGTAGGAGCATCGATTGTCTGGCAATTCGTCTATAACTTTGCTGATCCAAGCCAGCCTCAAACTGGTCTACTTTCAACAATTGTTAAGCACTTAGGTTTTAAACCAACTAACTGGATTTTGACCCAGCCGCTTAACACATTCTTACTTATGGTGATTTTCATCTGGGTTCAGGCTGGATTCGCAATGGTAATTCTCTCCGCTGCGATTAAAGCTGTCCCGGTGGATATCGTCGAAGCATCAGCACTCGATGGTGCCTCCGGCTGGAAGCAATTTAGAAGCGTTACCTTCCCTATGGTTCGCAGCACCTTCATTGTGGTTCTAGCGACTATGGTCGTTACTACTCTCAAACTCTTCGACATCGTGCGCACCATGACCGGTGGAAACTTTGGTACATCCGTTCTCTCCAACGAGATGTATTCAGAGGTGTTTGTGCGATTCGATACTGGTCGCGGCTCGGCCATGGCGATTGTCTTGTTTGTCATGGTCCTACCAATTTTGATCTACAACATCTATAACCTGCGTAGAGAGCGGTCAATCGCATGAGTATTCTGAACCGAACACGTACTTCAAAAAGAGCCGCTAAAGGACTTGCCGAAAGCAACCCTGGTCGCAAACTGCTCGGCAGCAAATTTGCCACCATCACCGTGTGGACAATCGCTGCACTCTGGACGATCCCAACGCTGGGCATTTTTACAACGTCATTTCGTGACAAGAAAGACATCGTCACTAACGGATGGTGGAATATCTTCATCCACCCTCACCTGACGCTAGCTAATTACCATGCGGTCTTTTTCGGTGACGGTCAGAGCGGACTTACCAATGGAGTATTGCCATACTTCATCAACTCACTTGTCATCACAATTCCGGCAGTTCTCTTCCCAATCACCATTGCGACGATGGCTGCATACTGTCTCTCATGGGTGAAGTTCCGCGGAAGTGACTTCATCTTCTTCTTCATTTTTGCACTTCAGATCGTGCCTATTCAGATGTCACTCATCCCACTACTTCAGCTCTTTACAGGCGGAGTTCACCTAGGAACGGTGACGTTGATTCCAAAATTGGGAATCGCTGGAAAGTTTGCTGGTATCTGGCTGCCGCACACAATGTTCGCGCTGCCTCTTGCAATCTATCTCTTACACAACTTCATTTCTTCACTACCAAGAGATTTGATGGAAGCTGCCCACGTTGATGGCGCTAGCCATTTCACAGTTTTCCGCCGCATCGTATTGCCACTATCCGTGCCTGCGATCGCAGCATTCAGTATCTTCCAATTCCTCTGGGTGTGGAATGACTTGCTTGTCGCACTCTCATTCTCAGCTGGTACAGAGGGAATCGAGCCAGTGAATGCAAAGTTGGCCGGTCTTGTTGGAACATGGGGATCTCACTGGGAGTACCTCACAGCAGGTGCCTTCGTGACGATCGCAGTTCCGCTGATCGTCTTCTTCTCACTCCAGCGTTACTTTGTCCGTGGCCTGCTAGCAGGTTCCGTTAAGTAGTAATCAAGCAATAAGCAAGCAGTAAAGCTTTAACGCTCTAACCAGACGGTGGTATCTGCAGGCAACTGCAGGACACCGTCTGTTGCGTTTGTACCCTCGTGCGACGCGAGCAAGATCTTCTTGCCGCTCACCTTTACTGACTTCTCGACAGAAGAGGTATTAACAACTACTTCTAGACCTGGCTCACGGTTGAAATGCATAATCTCTGGTTCGCTATCGATCCAGGTAATTGCGCCTTCGCCACCAAGAGAAGCGTTGCCACGACGTAGTTGCAGCATCTGCTTATAGAAATTAAGTGAGCTGGCAGGGTCAGCAGCTTCAACATTCATACAGTATTGAGCCCAGTCGGCTGGTTGCGGCAACCAAGGAGTGCCAGCTCCGTATCCGTAATGCGGCTGCGTGGAATCCCAAGGAAGTGGAACCCGACATTCATCGCGGCCTTTATCGGTACCACCACTGCGAATAAACGCTGGGTCTTGACGAGCGGCATCAGGAAGATCGGCGCTCGGTAGACCGAGTTCTTCGCCCTGATAGATATACACCCCACCAGGAAGTGAGTGAATGAGTTGTGCCAACGCACGTGCTTTTCGTGGGCTTCCGATTCGAGTAACTACACGTGGAGTGTCATGGTTATTGAGCACCCATGTTGCAGGAGCCTTTACATCTTTAAGCTCTTCCAGAGTGGTCTTGATGCTCTCTGACATGATCTTGGCATCCCAGCCCAGCATCATGAAGTTGAAGTTAAAGACTTGGTGCAACTCATCGCTGCGCACATAGCGCGCCGCACGCGACGATGGATAGACGAATGCTTCGGCAACGCTCATGCGATCTCCACTGTAGCTATCGAATATTTTGCGCCACTTGCGATAGATGTCATGAACACCTTCACGATCGAAAAATGGAACATCAGAGAGTAGGCCAGCGCGCTCCTCTGTTGTGATATCCAAGAAGTCCAAACGAAGTGCATCAATCAATCGATTTGGGTCGCGGTGATCGACACTAATTTCGTCTTTGACACATCCGTGGGCAACATCGATGCGGAATCCATCTGCGCCGAGATCGAGCCAGAAACGAAGGGTCCTCTCAAAATCAGCTTCAACATCTGGGTTCGCCCAGTTGAGATCTGGTTGGCTGGAATCAAAGAGATGTAAGTACCACTGACCGGCAGATCCATCAGGCTCAGTGACGCGAGTCCACGAAGGGCCGCGGAAAATCGAGATCCAGTTATTTGGCGGAGTATCCCCGTTTGGCCCACGACCGTCGTAAAAGTGAAAGCGAGCGCGCTCAGGCGATCCTTTGGGGGACGCTAGCGCAGCCTTGAACCACTCATGTTCGGATGAGAAGTGGTTAGGGACAATATCGGCGATGAACTTAATTCCGTGAGCATGGGCGGTGTCGATGAGTTTCTTGGCATCATCGAGGGTGCCAAATCGAGGATCTACGTCGCGTGGATCTGAGACATCGTAGCCACCATCTTTATTGGGGCTCTTATAGAAGGGGCTGAGCCAGATGGCATCCACCCCGAGATCGGCCAGATATGGGATACCTGCGATTACGCCGCCTAGGTCACCCTCGCCATCTCCATTACTGTCCTTAAACGAACGAGGGTAGACCTGATAAATAACAGCATCACGCCACCAAATTTTCTTTTCGCTCATGAGTAAATCCTATCTTGCGACGCTCTCAGTTAAGATCAACCCATGTCTTTCATCGCGCGTCATGAATGCAGAATGTTTGATGGCCGTGAAATTTTCTACTACGACAGTGTTGCCAGAGAACGCAATGCCATCGATACGCGTGAGTTTGAGCCACGTCCAGAACCTGCAGTACTTCGCCTAGATCTCTTAACTAACGAGTGGATCGCGGTAGCGGCGCATAGACAACGCCGGGCATTTTTGCCACCAAAAGAATTATGTCCACTCTGCCCTACGAGTGATGGCTTAAAGACCGAGATTGCGGATAGCGATTTTGACGTCGTTGTTTTCGAAAATCGCTCACCTTCATTCGCAGAGCCAGATGAAGACTGGACCATGGCGGACAATGCAGGAATTGAGACAGAAATACCTCAAGCTGCTGGGCGATGTGAGGTTGTTGTCTTTTCAGATAAGCACGAAGGTAGTTTCGGAAATCTCTCGGTGCAACAAATTCGTACCATCATGGAAGCATGGCGTGATCGCACCCGCGAAATCTCCAAGCTGCCTTATGTCGAACAGGTTTTTATCTTCGAAAATCGTGGCGAAGAAGTCGGCGTTACTCTCAATCATCCGCATGGACAGATCTATGCCTATCCATTTATCACTCCGCGTACGCATCGAATGTTGGCCGTGGCCCAGGATTATTACGATAAGTACAACCGTCCGTTATTGACCGACATCATCGACCGCGAGATCAATGATGAAGTCCGAGTCATTGCACAAAACGAACACTGGATCGCTTATGTTCCATTTGCAGCTCGCTATCCGTACGAAATCCATATCGCTCCGAAGGAGTTTGTCCCAGACCTGGTAGCGCTCTCTACCGCTGCAGCAGATGCCTTCCCGGAGATTGCTAAAGAAGTGCTGACTCGCCTTGATGGGGTTTTCGGTATCACGATGGCTTATATCGCTGCTTGGCACCAAGCTCCGGTAAGCGTTGGTCGAGAGAGCCTCGGGCTTCACTGGCAGATCACGAGCGTGCGCCGTGCACCCGGCAAACTTAAGTATTTAGCTGGATCTGAATCAGCAATGGGTGCTTTCATTATGGATCTCGCACCCGAGCAAGCTGCGCAGACTCTGCGCGATGTCCAGCTCTAAAAATTAGACGTTAAGAAGAAGCCATTCTTCTTCTAGCGCTGCATACTCCTTCTGCAAATTTTCTAACTCGGTATTGAGCTCAGCAAGCTTGGTGTAATCCGTTGCATGAAGATCCAGCTCTGATTTAATTTGAGCGATACGTTCATCACGACGTTCCATCTGCTTTTCAAGTCGAGCAATCTCTTTCTTAAGAGCCTTCTCTTCAACAATGCTGAGCTGCTTCTTCTCTGGTTTCTTACTGGAGGTATTCTCGGAGTTACTCTTGTTGCGACGAAGGGCTAAGTACTCCTCAATTCCGCGTGGGAGATCACGGATTGATTTATCCCCGACTAGGCCGATAAATGTGTCGCATACTCGCTCTAAGAAGTAGCGATCGTGCGAAATCACAATCAGGGTTCCTGCGAATGAGTCCAAGAGATCTTCTAGAGCAGTAAGGGTCTCAACATCGAAATCATTTGTTGGCTCATCTAGTAAAAGAACGTTGGGACTATCCATGAGCAGGCGAGTGAGTTGTAGTCTGCGACGCTCGCCTCCGCTGAGGTCCCTTACCGGGGTCCATTGCTGATCTTTGTTGAAGCCCAACCGTTCACAGAGCTGAGATGCTGACAACTCTTTGCCGTTGCCGAGCTCTACTCGAGTTGCGACTTTTTCAACCGCTTCAAGCACTCTCCATGTGGGATCAAGTTCTTCTAGGTGTTGCGAGAGGAAGGCACGCTTAACCGTTACGCCTGTAACGAGCTTGCCAGCGCTGATCGCGTGATCACCGGAGATCGCACGCATCAGTGTGGTTTTGCCAGCGCCATTTACACCCACAATGCCAATGCGATCGCCCGGACCGATATTCCAATAAATGCTATCGAGCAGCTCTAAATCACCCGCGTTGATAGATGCCTGATGGAGTTCATAGACAGTGTTGCCAAGGCGGTTGGCTGCAAAACTCAGTAGATCTGCCTCGTTACGTGGCGGAGGCTCGTCGGCGATCAATGTATTGGCGGCTTCGATGCGGAATTTTGGTTTTGCAGTTCGAGCTGGTGCGCCACGGCGCAACCACGCAAGCTCCTTGCGAATGAGCATGTTGCGTTTGCTCTCTTCGACGCTGGCCTGACGCGAACGTTCGGCCTTAGAGAGTACAAAAGCAGAGTATCCACCTTCATATTCCAAAACTTTTCCGTCGACTACTTCCCAGATGGCATCGGCAACTTCATCCAGGAACCAACGATCGTGCGTAATAACAATCACTGAAAGATCGCTACGTCGCTTCAGGTGTTCAGCAAGCCAGGCAACACCTTCGACATCGAGATGGTTCGTTGGCTCATCGAGCAAGATCAGATTGAGATCATCGACCAATAACTTTGCAAGATTAACCCGGCGACGCTCGCCACCAGAGAGCGAATGAAAATCACGATCCAACAACTCATCGCTGTAACCGCCAAAGAGGCCGGTCAGCACTTCACGGATTCTGCTATTGCTGGCCCACTCATGCACTGGAATATCGCCGAGAACAACTTCGCGAACACCCGCACCAGGTGCTGCAGTATCAGCTTGAGAGAGTATTCCGACCTTCACTGTATTTGCTCGTGATACCCGACCGGAATCAGGCTCAAGCGTTTGAGCGATTATTTTAAGTAAGGTGCTTTTTCCGCCACCATTTCTGCCAACAATTCCGATCCGCTCATTTTCGTTCACGCCAAGAGAAACGCCATCTAGCAAAGGGCGAATATCGAAGGCTTTAGAGACAGACTCTAGATTTATCAGGTTCACTATCTAGAGTCTGTCACGAAAAGCAGGAGAAGCAGTAATCGGTTTGGCTACCAATTAGGAGTTTGAAGGCGCCGATCCCAAAGTGAGTTGATAAACCTTACTTCCGCCGGTTGGCAGAGTAACGGTGATCGAAACACTGGCTCCAGGTGCATATGAGCGGATCTTGACGATCGCTGTCTCTTGATCCGGAATGCGAGTGCCCGCAATATTGGTGATTACGGCTCCGACAGGCACACCAGCGAGCGCAGCAGGATCTCCGCTTACGAGCTGGGAAATCTTCGCTCCGACGCCGGTGTAAGAAGTGTCGAAATAGACGCCTAGTACTGGACGAGTCGACGTATGAGTTGGGCTTGTGATGATCTCATTGACCGTACGCATTGCTTCATTAATTGGAATAGCAAAACCGAGTCCGATTGAGCCGTTTGTTGATTGACCATTGAGGCTAGCAATCGCACAGTTGATTCCGACCAGACGTCCCATCGAGTCAGTGAGTGCGCCACCTGAGTTGCCGGGATTAATCGCAGCATCGGTCTGAATCGCATCAACATAGGACTGGGTATTTGATGTATCGCTCTGGGTTGTCACTGGACGATTAAGTGAAGAGACAATTCCAGCAGTAACAGTTCCATCTAATCCGAGTGGTGAACCGAATGCAATAACGGGATCACCAATTGAAAGGGTGGATGAATCGCCAATTGCAATTGCTGGCAAATTAGGTGTGCTGACATGCAAGACGGCTAGATCGTATGCAGTATCGCGGCCAACGATCGTTGCAGTGATGTTGCGACCATCGCTGAGATCAACACTCAACTTATATGTGGTGCTATCTTGTGCGAAGGCATCAATGACGTGGTTGTTAGTAACGATGTAACTTCCGGTTGAATCACTCTTGATGATTTCACCAGAACCCGTATCGCCCGTTCCATCACTTGCCGTGACATTGACTGTCACTACTGAAGGTTCAACTTTAGGAACGACCGCTTTGATACCGCTGCCACTGCCGAGTGTGACTGCGCTACGACCCGCAGGACAGGTCGTGGAAGAGCCCGCGTTGGCGTAGAGCGCGCCAGTGCTGTTGTCGGCGCAAGCATTAACGACTGTTCCAGAGAATTCACCAGCGGCAGTTGCGACGCCACCGACAAGCGATGCTCCGATGACGATGCCAATGGCAATCTTGGATAGGGTTCCCAAGCTTTGGATCTTCTTCATAACTGGCATTACCTCTCAAATATCTACAGATTTATGGGCGTGCAGGGGACCATTTAAGCCCGCAATACCTAAAGAATAGTTGAGGATTCCTGCGAGCTCTCTGTGAGCTGCATGCGCCAGACGGAGGGCATCGCGAGCACTCCCAGAACAATGAGAGCACTCGCCACCGAGAAGAGCTCCAGCACCCTGGTCAGGCCCATGAGGGAGGCCAGCGGGGCTGCAATCGCTAACCCGACAGGACGCAAGAGCAGGGTGCCCAGCCCATCCCAAGCCGAGACCCGAGAGAGCGCCTCTCGTGGGACTTCGCGCTGCATAGCAGTGCTCCACATGGATCCCCAAAGATCGAGCATTACGCCAGTGACGAAAGCTGCAGCGGCAATAATCCATAACCGTTCTGGTTTTGCCAGGGTGAATACATAGAGCGGAAATACGAAGGTGATGATCGTGAGAAAGCGCATCGGGTACTTCACTTTGATCCGCATTCCGACCAGCGATCCAACGAGCAGCCCTACTGCCTCAGAGCTCATGACAAGCGCCCAAGACTTTGGGCCATGGAAATATTTAAGAGCGATCAGCGGACCAAGCACGCTATCTGTTGCAGCCCAGACCAAGACAAAAAATGAGAATCCAGCAACGGTTGCAACAATCCAACGAAACGAGAGAAAGACGTGCCACCCTTCACGCAAGTCGGCAAACATCGAAGCACCCGTCTGTTCTCGTGGAGGAGTCAAACGTCGCAGACCAATAACCAAACTTCCGGCGATAACAAAGGTAGATGCATCAATGGCTAGCGCAAGCGTGCTACCAAATGCGGCTATCAACCAGCCACCGACCGCAGTGCCAATGATGAGAGATCCATTTGAGATAAATTGATTGATCGAATTACCTTGCTGGAGCAGCTCTTCAGGAAGTATCGATGGAAGCACTCCAGAGAATGCTGGCCAGAAAATTCCCCACATAAGCCCAAAGACAGAGTTGCAGATAAAAAGTGCAGCCATCGGAACATGACCGGTATGAAAATAGAAAGCTTGTACAACCAGCGCCGCACCACCAATGATGTCGGCTGCTCCGATCATAAAGATGCGACCATATTTATCGGCAAGCACACCGCCGAATGGGATTACGCAGAGCATGGCGAGTGTTTGTGCGCCAAGAACAAAACCTAATTCGCGCGCACCCGAATTCAGGTTGCCAGCACGATGAAGATGTAGCAGTCCAAAGGCGAGAGCAATCGGACCCATGCCATTACCAAAACTAGAGATCAACCGTGAGAGATAAAACCTCTTTACGTGGGCGTGGGAGAGTGTTGTGCGTAAGCTCACTTTTGAGTTGCATCAAGACGTTTAAGAAGCGCATGCATCTCGCGTGCGATCTCTTTCAGTTCTTTGATCTCCTCATTGTTGAGTTGGCGAGCTTCTTTTGCTAACTCAAACTCACCCAAGCTGGCAGTGTGGGTCTCGTTGATCTTCTGCTCAACGCTGGCAGAGGCAACATTCTGGCCCACCATGATGATCGAGAGCAGCACCAATTGCAGGAAAGTCTGGGCAACCCAAGCAACAATTGTGACGATATCGCCAGTCTTAATGGCCGATGGGAGCGAGATGAGAGCAATGATCGCGAAGATGTAGGCGCACCACATGGTCGCAACACCCGAAGTGATTCTGGCAGCCAGCTTTTCATTAAAAACGCTGATTCTGCTCTGTTTATTGCTCATACTCATAGCCAAAGTTTATCGGTTGGCCTATTCAAATGTAAGATCACCCCATGCGTGCGAAAAAGACTATTGCGACCCTTTCGATTGCAATCACCCTTCTTTCGCTCAGTTTCTATCTCCTTGATCGGACCGCTGGTACCGCCATTCCGCGTTCAAACGTCCTCAATGGTTCGGTGAAATCTGCAGGCGGAGATGTCAACATCCTTCTTCTGGGTCTAGATTCTCGCCGCGCGAATGATGGCTCTGATCTACCTCGCAAGCTCTTGGACATCATGCATGTGGGCTCATCAAGCCAAGTCGGTGGATACAACACCAACACCATGATCTTGATTCACATCCCAGCTGATGGCTCACACGCTATAGCTATCTCTATTCCGCGCGATGACTATGTCGCGGTGCAGGGTTATGGGATGCAGAAAATTAAAGAGGCTTACGGATTAGCTAAATATGACGACGAATTAAAGTTGATTAAGGCTGGTGTCCAAAACCCTGCTCGCGAGCAACAGAGTCGTGATGTTGGTCGCGCGCTTACGATCAAAACTATTAGCACCTTGCTCAATGTTCCTATCGATCACTTTGCTGAAGTCAACCTCGTAGGTTTCTACGATCTTGCCAATGCGGTCGGTGGTGTCCAGGTCTGTCTCAACCACGCAGTTAATGACTCTCAATACTCAGGCGCCGTTTTCCCAGCGGGACTCCAGACAATCACTGGCGCACAAGCACTTGAATTCGTTCGTCAGCGCCATGGGCTTCCAAACGGTGACTTGGATCGAACCCACCGCCAACAAGCATTTATCACTGGCGTCATCACAAAATTCCGCACCCAAGGCCTATTTGGCGACATCGGAAAACTTCAAAACCTACTGAATGTAGCGAAGAAGGATGTCGTTATTGATAGCGGCTGGGATGTCCTTGGCTTCTTGCCACAAGCAAAAGCCTTGACCGGCGGCCACATCACTTTCCATACCTTGCCAATTGCTGGCTATGCGCTTCGTAACGGCCAAGATGTCAACATCATCGATATTCCGACCGTCCAGAAGTATGTTCATGATCTCTTCTATCCTGTGGCTGCCCCTAAGCCTGCTGCATCAGCGAGCAGTGCTGCAAAGAGCAAGGCGGCAAAGGCAATTTCTACAGCTGCTACAAACAATGGCGCTAACGGCAATTCAGTCGATGGTTCTAATATCCCTTGCGTTAACTAACTAAAGGACGCGCTCCTATGTTATTTGCAATTCTGGCCGCAGTTGTCGGTGCCCTGACTACGTTGCAATCACGCTTCAATGGCCAGCTTTCAACTGATATTCATAATGGTGTTGCAGCGGCGATCATTTCATTTATCTCTGGCTGGGTAATTCTGATTGGCTTCTGTGGCTTTTATAAACCAGATCGAGATGGCCTCAAAATTATCTGGAGTTCGCTGCGCAATCGCAGGTTGAAGTGGTGGGAAATTCTCGGCGGAATGGGCGGCGGATTTTTTGTCGCTTTACAATCGACGCTGGTCCCCACACTCGGCGTCGCAATATTTACAATTTGCATTGTTGGTGGTCAAACAACCCTCTCGATCATCGTAGATCTCATGGGGCTCTCACCTTCTGGCAAGCATCGCCTCACACCTATTCGTGCCATCACAACAGTAATCATCCTGGTCTCAGTCACGATTGCGGTTTATCCAGATCTCAAGAACTCGACCTTTAAATTTCTACCGATTCTGCTGACCTTGTTGGTTGGTGGCGTTGTCGCATTTCAGCAGGCACTCAATGGTCGCGTGAATGTGGTCTCGCAGCGCCCACTAGCAACAACCTTCGTCAATTTCTTAATGGGAACGCTCGTTCTTATTGTGGCCCTAGCAATTAACCTATCTCGAGGTGGAGATATAGGCGCGCTGCCACATAATCCTTGGGTTTATATGGGTGGCCCACTCGGCTTAGTCTTTATCGCAATGAGTGCGCTCACCGTGAAGCATTTAGGCATTCTCAACTTTGTACTCTTTAGCGTCACTGGGCAGTTGATAGGTGGGTTAGCAATCGACTGGATTGCACCAGCTTCCCACACACGTATTACCAGCTACCTTGTAACAGGAACCGCGATGACACTTGTTGCTGTTGTGTCATCGCGGTTCCTTACTTCACGTCAGAGTAAATCTGAAACGCAAAGTCTTACAAGTAATTAATTAAGCGCTATTACAAACTTGCGCGGGCTGCTGCAGCGGTCTTAGCTGCTGCGATTGATGCTGCCTTGTTATCAACGAAAGCTTCTAGTCCTGGAGCGATTCCAGCTAGACCAAACTCAGAGACGATAACTTCGACATCAGTTGCGCCGATTGATTCGAAGAGTTGCTTCATGAAGCCGCTCTCCCAGTCCCAGCCTGCACGTGGTGCACCTGGAGCATATGAACCACCCTGAGAGATGATGACCGTGACCTTGCCGGTTACTGCTACAGCACCAGGAATGATGATCTGATCGATCCAAGCCTTAAGAACTGAAGGAACTGAGAAGTTCCACATTGGTGTTGAAACCAAGATGTGCTTGGCTTCATTAACTTCCTTGATAAGACCAAGACGATAGTTGTGCTTTGCTGCTGCGCTTACGCTGCGAGCATCTTCTGGGGTGTAACCAGCACCGATAGCTTCGCCATCTAGGTGTGGGATTGATTCGATAGCAAGATCATGAGTGATGATCTCTGCGTTTGCGTGACGAGCCTTGAATGCCTCAACAAACGCACCGTCAACGGCACGTGAGATTGAGTGGTCGCCCATTGGGCTAACTGCAATATGGAGTAGATCTGACATGTAAGTCCCTCTATTTCGATAGATACAAGCGTTGAATATCTCGTTGTAAGCCTAGGGTAGTTTAATCTTCAACTAAAATCCAATTGAAGGCGGTCAGCGCAGGTTAAGAGTGGATGAATTAAGGGCGAAGGAGGATACTTAAACCATGCCAAAAATCTCGGCCCCAACACTGGCTCTCCATCGTGAGAGTCGCCGGCAAGAGTTGATCACTGCCGCGCTTGAGTTGGCGATGGATGAAGGTGCAAGCGCGGTCTCTGTCTCGGCAGTGGCCAAGAAGGCTGGCTTAGCTCGTACCTCTATTTACGAATACTTTGCATCTAGCGCAGATTTGATTGCCGACCTTGTGATTGAAGAGCTTCGCTATTTCAACTCACGTCTTACTCAGGCTATCTCTCTCACCGACGATCCATTTGAGCAGATCGCGCTCTGGCTAGAAGAAGGTCTTCGTTATGCAGCCGATGGCCGACATATGCTCGTTAAGTCTTTGAACGCAATCGGAACATCACAATCACGTAGTGAAGATATTGCGCAAGAGCACCGCGCACTCCTTGCACCGCTCCAAGGAGCGATCCTTGCAACTGGTGTAGCTGATCCACGCACAGCTGGCACGCTGTTGGCTGCGATCTCTGATGCAGCAAGTATGCGCATTGATGCTGGCGCAGATCCAGACGCGCAGATCGCTAGCGCTGTTACATTCGCACTAGCGGGTCTGCGAGCCTTAGTTCGTTAGAGTTTTTTTACTTTGCTGCGAAGGTAAAAGGAATTACCTGATCTTGTGAGCGATCTGCTGCAGCTGTGTGATCGTTAGAGATATAGAAAACACATGTTGTGTGAACACAATCTGCATTAGTGAAGTATGGGACTGGGTGTTCTAGAACCTTACCTGCAGCCGAGGTTGCACCTTGTGCGATATCAGCTTTAGCAGCGCTTACCCACGCTTGAGTTGTCTGATCTGAATCACAAACAGTTGGAGCAGCACCCTTAGTTGTTGGAGCCATGCACTCTTGGATGTATAGGCCATTTTTTGCTGGCATCTTTGCAAACTTAAATGTAACGACGCCGCCCTTTTGAGCAATGTTCTTGAGTGGTGTTGCTGTAACGGTTGCCTTTGCGTTAGCAAGAGGCGCTGCTGCAATCACAAGAGCGATTGATAGACCTGCGATCATCTTCTTTTTCATTGTTATCCTCTTTTATCTTCTATATGTAGGGGTTATTTGGAAAAATTGAGCGGAACGTGTGCATCATGTGTGCGATCTTGGGTACGCAAATGATCTGCGCGAACGTAGACGGCGCAAGCGGTTTTGCGGCAGTCAAGCGTGCCGATCATCGGAGATACCTTGAGATTGACCTTAAATGTGCCACCGGCGCCGTATGGGATTGCTAGACCACGGCCATAACTTGGTGGGTTAGATGAGATCCAAAAGCTGGCGGCAGATGCACCTGATTGATTTACTCCACCACCACATGGGCTTGGAAGAAGTGTTGGCGCAACCACTTTGCACATCGCCACATAAATTCCGACTGTTGTATCAAATCCCTTGCCAGTGACCACCAATGTATCGCCACTTTTGACTCCACTGACTTTTGAGACTGTGAGTGTCTGGCCCTGTAGGCCAACTGTGGAGTTGGGAGTGCTTGCTGCAATTGTCTCTGCCGTACTTGTCGCGGTGAGCGCCAGAAACGTTGTGAGCAATGCAGCGCTACGAACTAATTTCATAGCCATAATGTAATTGGCGTGTGCGATTCTCGCTCCGACACTTTTCTCACCACTGTCGGTCAAGAGAGTGCGATAATTAATTCATGATGCGCCAGAGCCGGTTATTCGCAATCTCCACGCTCATAGCCACAGCTCTGCTCTCGTTATACGTAACACCGAGCCAGGCAGTGTCGGCTAAAAATGTGACCAATATTTCTGACACAGATATCGCGCTTCCAATTATTCATAGCGGTGAAACCCCCAAATACAAGCGAGTAGTAGCACTAGCCGATGGCAGCGCAGAAATTATTGCCGCACTCGGCTATAAGAACATTTTGGTAGGACGCGATATCGCCTCAACCATGCCAGCACTCGCACAGGTTCCGATCGATGAATCTGCCATGCAGGTATCGTCAGAATCGGTTCTCTCGCAAAGCCCGGATCTCATCTTTATCGATTCAAATACGAGCCCAGCTACTGCACTTGCGACCTTCAAACAATCGCATATCCCGATGATCACAATTAGTGATTCATACTCGCTTGGCGCAATTGTCTCCAAAGAGATGGCGATCGCAAACGCTTTGGGTGTTCCAAAAGCAGGCGCGCTCTTGGCATCGCAAGTTCAAGCACTGCACTATCCAAGTACTGGCATCAAAGTTGCATTCTTATACTTGCGTGGCACCGCTTCTATTTATTTGATCGGTGGGGCGGGATCTGGCGCGGATTCATTGCTACAAGCTACGGGCTTTACCGATGTGGGTGCTGCCCAACTTAAACTCCCTTTCAACGCGCTTACCTCTGAAGAGTTAATCAAACTCCAACCGGATGTGCTCCTACTGATGACTAAGGGACTTGTTTCGGTGGGTGGCATTAATGGATTGGTACAGATTCCCGGAATCGCGCAGACGCCAGCGGGCAGAAATCACGCCGTAGTGACGGTAGATGACTCACTCCTACTTTCATTTGGTCCTAGAAGCGTTCCTATGGCACGAGCACTTCGCCCCCTTCTCATCGCTGCAGCGAAGAAGAGTGTTTAGCCGATGACGCTCAAAAATAGGAAAGTCATAATTTATATCAGTGCCTTAATAATCATGTCAGCGCTCTTTATCCTCTCGCTGACTACAGGAATTGTGCATATTCATGAATCTCTCTGGTCGCTGATCGGCAAGAACAATGTTGATGCGACGACTGTCTGGCAGCTGCGCTTCCCACGCGCGCTCGGCGCAATCATCATTGGCGCAGGTCTAGGGATTGCAGGTGCGATTGCGCAAGGTATTTTCCGCAACCCACTAGCAGAGCCAACTCTGATTGGTTTATCGAGCGGAGCAACGCTCGGCACTATCGCTGTCATAGCTAGTGGGGTTGGGACATTCGGAACCCGCACAATTGTTGCGGCCGCAGTGCTCGGGGCAGCTCTTACCGCGCTCCTGGTGCAATGGCTGGCTCCAGCCCGTGGCTTCGGATTCTTACTTACCGGCATAGCGCTCTCCTCAATTCTCACCTCGGTTGCTGGTTTATTAATCAGCATGTCCGCCAAACCCGGGATTCAATCGCTCTCATTCTGGGACTTCGGATCGCTCTCACTTATTAACAACTCAACAGTTGGAATGATTGCTCCGTATATTGAGGTCGGAATTATCACGGCTTTCTTTGTGGCCAGACGTTTAGATATCTACTCACTTGGTGATCACTCAGCTCATTACATGGGAGTAAATCCACGCCGGCTTCGCTTGTGGGCAGTACTAGCTTTAGCATTTTTGGTTGGCGCATCAGTGAGTGCAGTTGGCTCTATTGCATTCTTGGGACTCTTGGTTCCGCATATTGTGCGCTTGATGATTGGACCGGCGCATCGTCGCATGCTCTCACTCAGCGCTCTTGTTGGAGCATGTGTTCTCTTACTTGCAGATTTATTGGCTCGCACACTCTTTGAGCCGAATGAAATTCCGCTGGGGCTCCTTACATCGCTCTTAGGTGCGCCTGCTCTCATTATCTTGTTGCGTTTAAAACGAGCATCGTGGGTGAGCCATGATTGAGATCAATAACGTGTCATTTAGCCGTGGTAAGAAATCGGTACTGACTAATTTTTCTGCAACTTTCAATGCTGGGGAAGCAGTGCTCGTTACTGGCCCCAATGGCTCCGGCAAGACCACCATGCTTCAGTTAATTGGTGGTTTGTTACAACCAGATTCTGGTGAAATCAGTATCGATGGGAAGAAGCTGGCAGAGCTGAGCGTTAAAGAGCAAGCTACTTTGCGTTCGGTCGCCCCAGCCCGTCGTTCTTTCGCGCTGGCTTACACAGTGGCCCAAGTCTTAGAGTTTGTGCC
>Ga0214171_1000026_pt1 | contig 58128 bp, 62 predicted proteins | sample TroBogEpilimnion_40_FD_153009 | JGI IMG/M metagenome (GOLD analysis project Ga0214171, IMG submission 153009) | Freshwater microbial communities from Trout Bog Lake, WI - 02JUL2007 epilimnion | ecosystem: Environmental > Aquatic > Freshwater > Lake > Epilimnion/Euphotic zone | place: Trout Bog... | reverse complement strand
AGAACCATGAGAACCTGCTGGCATTAAAAGGCGGAATACAACCTTCGCAATGATAGCGATGAAAGCGTAGCCTAGATACTGCGTAAGTTTAGATTGACCTTCAGTCATATGAGTACCCTCTCAATATGCAAAAATGGTTAAAAAAATTATTTAGGTGTTTTATCACGATTGAAATAATTTGCCATCCAAAAGAAGACGACTAACAACCATAATAGTAAAAGTAGGTGATGAGTTTTCAATTTATTTCTCCTTGATAGATAATTTTTACATTAAATCATAAAAATCGATACATTTTATAAAAATCAAAATTTAAATCAACGACATTTCATGCTTGGGACGGCTTTTTATTAAAGGGTACATTGCCCATATGGTAGCGATTAATAAAACAATTTCTAATCCATAAACTGAGGTATATCCTAAATATGAGTTACTTTTTAATGCTATCAGGTCTCTAATTACACCACCTAATGTAATTGCTATTCCAGCTGCGGAAGCTTGAACAGCCCCCCAAGCACCAAGTGCTAAACCACTTTGTCCATTTGGAGCAAGATTCATTGTTGCGGTCAAAGTGCCATGACCAAATAATCCTGCACTAAAACCTATACTCAGAGTACCTAGAGCGAAAAGAATTGGTTCGTGAATAAATCCCGAGAGAATTACTGCAAAAAATGCTGGGATGCCGAATAAGGATCCCATGGAGGCCATCTTGAAGGGGTCAGCTCCTTTGCTGAGAACATGCGACGCCCAGGCAAATCCAAGAAGGCCACCACCTGCTAATGTTGCAGTTAGAGTTGTTGTTTGAGAAACTGCAAGCCCAAGAATTTCACCGCCATAAGGTTCTAAAAGCACATCTTCCATTGAAAACGCCATGGTTCCTATTCCGATGGCAAGTAACCTTCTTTTAGCAAAATTGCCATCCATAAAGCTATCCCAAGACTCTTTAAATGATTTTTTTGAATTATCTTGAGGATATAAATGTGCTGGTCTTCTTGCTTCTTGTTTCCATAAAGCGGTCACATTCAGAATTATGGTTGCAATGGCTACCCCTTGAACAACTTGTATTAGTCTTCCAGGACTGAAATCGCTTAATAGGTTTCCAAAAATAACTGCACTTAACATCATCCCAACTAGGAGCATTACATACATGAGTCCAACGACTTTGGGTTGAGATTCAGGAGGAACCAAATCATTCGCTAAAGCAAGGCCGACGGTTTGAGTTGTATGAAGGCCTGCACCAACAAATAAAAATGCTAAACCAGCACCAAATTGTCCAACCCATTGTGGAACATTACTTGACTGTCCGGCACCAGACAGGACAAGTAAACCAAATGGCATTAAAGCAAAACCTCCGAATTGCACAAGTGTTCCCATCCAAATATAAGGGACTCTTTTCCATCCTAGTGCTGATCGGTGTGTGTCTGAGCGAAATCCAATGACTGCTCTAAAAGGAGCAAAAATCAAGGGTATTGAAATCATGATTGAAACAATCGTTGCAGGAACTTTAAGTTCAACGATTAAAACTCGATTTAAGGTGCCAATTAACATGACTAAGGCCATGCCAACTGACACCTGAAAGAGGGATAAACGTAGCAGACGCTGTAATGGGACATCCTTTGTTGCGGCATCTGCGAAAGGCAGAAAACGCATACCAAGTCTTGACCAGTTTTGGATCAATTTTTGGTTAAGAAATGTCATTTTTATATTTATATGATTAATGGGAACAAATCAGGATGAGGTTCATCCTGATTTGCTCTTTCATACTAGCTACTGCGTTTTCGGTGCCTCTTTTACAACTGCGGCATTTCCTTGTAAAAAAGCTTTTACCCAAGTGGTATTGTTTACCAAAGCGAGGTGAACATTGAATGATGCAAATGCCACTGCTGCGATGATAATTGGAATACCAACAGAAGGTTTAACTACACACCATAATTTTCCGTAGATCATTTTGTGTCCCTTCTTATTTGAGCCAAGGTGAATAAATATAAGCCAATAAGTGAGCTAGCGCAGCAATTAAGCCAAAGAACTGAGTTCCTTGAATTAAATGTCTGTGAATCTCTTCTGACTCTGCCTCAGTAAGACCCGTCGGCCAAACTTTATTTGGATCTGACATAGTGAATCTCCTTTTGAAAGATCGCTTCGTGCTAAGCCCGCACGAGGGCTATTCATGGCTACAAATGGAATAAATTACGCCCATTAATAGACAATCCTGTATGTCATTTTATTTATACACAAAAATATGTCAATAAATAATTACATTAAAACTTGTTTTTTTTAAAAGAAATTAAATGAGTAATATTTTTTTATTCAAATTCAATAATTTATAAAAAAATGAGAAATATGGTTAAACAACGATTTTTTAATCGAAGATTGATGCAATTAGCTGATTTGACCATGTATTAAGCGTATATTCGGCAAATTTATTATTAGTAAGCACTAACTTAACTTAATTTAAATTGAACCTTATGAATTAAAAAGCCAAGCCAAGGATTCTTGTACATTATTAAAGTAGTGACAATCTAATAATTGGGAGATATTTTGGAAAAAATTAATCGAAGAGATTTTATTCATAATGTTACTTACAGTACGCTGACATTTGCTGGAGTGAGCAGTATTTCTTCTGCTCAGAGTCTTTCTCAATCTGACAGCTCCTTTAAACCAAGAACATTCGTACCTCCATGGTATCAACTTGGATATATTATTCCCCATCGTTATACAGATATGGATGCTTACCAATTCTATAAGGTTGCACCGGAAGGAATGATGCTTGTGACAACTGGTTTAGATTTAAAGGAATACACCTTGGAGTCAGTGGAATCACAATTACCTGCACTTTACTCATCACTAGATTTATTGAAAAAAAAGGGAGTAGACCGGATTTCATTAAGTGGAGTACCTATTGCAGCTGCCCTAGGCCCCAAAAGAATGAGAAGTCTTCTTGATGATGCAAGGCAAAGGACTGGTATTGAATGTGATACAGATATGGAAGCGCACATATCAACATTAAAAAACCTTGGCGTTACAAAGCTAGCTATTGCATCTCGTTGGTCAGATGCTGTCAATAATGCGGTAATGCAATATTTAGCTACTGAAGGTATTGAAGTAGTCATTTGCAAATCAAGGGGTAGAACCTTATCTCAGAATAAAGAAGCAGATGCATTATCTGATCATAATTTAGCTTTAGAGCTTGGAAGAGAAGCTTTAAAAGCGGCTCCTGAAGCACAAGCATTGTTATTACCTGGAGGTTTATGGTACGCGATATATGCAGTCCCAGTTTTAGAAGCAGAGTTTGGTAAACCTGTTTTATTGAATGTTTTAAGTACAGCAAGCGCTGCAATGCACGCAAAGTCTTATCAATCCAAAATACAAGGATCAGGCAAGTCTGATAGTTATTGGGGCAAGGTTTTATCTAGTTAATAAAACTTATTTTGCTTTAATTGCATTAATGTTTTTAATCCATCTCGCAATTTCAGAATTGTAGTAATTGCTATTTTGTTCAAGATTTCCACCCATAGGAACTAAATCATTGGAATCAAGTTTATCAATCACTTCTTGACTTTGGAGAGCTATCCCAATTGCTTGATTAATTTTGTGTTTTATTTCTATAGGGGTGTTCTTAGGGGCAAAAATTGCAGTCCATAAATCATCTCGTAGTTGCGGGTAACCTGCTTCTGAGACTGTTGGCACAGTTGGTAAGCTCGCTAGTCTTTTTTCACTAGAAACAGCTAATACTTTTACCTTTCCTTGTTTATGGAATGGGGTAACACCTGTCATAGCTCCACACGTTATAGGAGTCTCACCGCTTACAGTTGCTAATAGAGCAGGGCTAGATCCTTTATAGGGTATGTGAGTAACATCAGCTTTCCAAATAACCCTAAAAAGATTTTCGCAAGTAATACTTGGTGGAGTTCCGGTTCCCGCAGTAGCAAAAGATAAATGTTCTTTAAGCGCTATTTGTTTTAAATCTTCAAGGGTATTAGCCTGGATTTTTTCATTAACAAATATTCCCATTGGTAAATTACTAGCAAAGGAAACAACTTCAAAATCTTGTGGTTTATAACTTGAAGAAGTTCCTGAAACTGCATTCACAATAATAGATGGTGAAACCACTAATAATGTGTAACCATCTGGCGTTGAATTTGCCACATATTGAACCCCAATACTGGCACCTGCACCTGCACGATTTTCAACAATTACAGCTTGTTTTAAAAGTTCAGATAATTTTTGGCCAATTATTCTAGCTGTAACATCCGTTGAGCCACCTGGAGCAAAAGGAACAACAAAGTGAATTGGTTTATTAGGAAATGTTTGACTTTGTGCAAAGATATTAATTGATAAAAAAAATGTCGAAAAAATAAAGTATTTAATTATGAAACTTAAATAATAATTTCTCATATTTGATTTAGCTCATTTACCATCAATCAAAATAAATGCAATGCGAGCAGGCTGATCTGAACGATTGGCCCATGCGTGGTTTGTACCTCTTTGAATCAGAACATCTCCAGCATAAAGAATCTTCTCTCCTGACTCCATAATCGCAGTTATTTCTCCAAAAAGAACAATCGCATAATCTACAGTGGTAGTAATATGCATTCCAGGATGATCTCCAGGCTTCAGATCATGTCCAGCATCTGGATAAAGTTGTGCGAAAGTAGCATCTTGTAATTTTTTAACTTCTTGTGGATCTTTGGGTTCTGGTGGATAGTCTATGATTCTTAAGACTGTGCCAGAGCTTGGGGGTAATACTCCAAGATGCTCCATGATGGAATCTCTACTAGTTACCAATGCAGGAGATTCAGTTGTTCGCCAAATATTTGTAACTCGATAACCAGGTCTAGCTTGAACTTCTTTAACTGATGGGGATGGACCATCTTCTAGAAAATAAGATTTTCCGGAGGAGTCATTCTCAGTAATTATTCTTCGAATAGGATTAAGTGGCATATATGAGTTATCCATTATTGTTTAGCTATTCCAATTTCGTTCACAACTTTAGACCATTTCGATGATTCTTTTTTTAAGTACTGGTTAAATTGATTGACGTTACCTCCAACTGCGTCAAAACCAATAATTGATAATCTTTCCTTAAAGGAAGGTTCATCTAATATTTTTTGAATATCATAATTAATTTTTTCCACAATTGAATCAGGTGTTGATTTAGGAACAAATACTCCTACCCAGGTGTAATCTTCAAAATCTAAAAAGCCATTCTCAGCAACTGTGGGAACATCTGGAAGACTCGGTATTCTTTTTGAACTTGTAACTGCTAAACCAATAAGCTTACCTGTCTTTATAAATTGACTTGCTGCTGGGACAGCAATACTACTGAATTGAACTTCGCCAGTTAAAGCAGCATTAACAGCTGGACCAGCTCCTTTGTAATGGATTGGTTCTACTTGAACTTTAGCTAATACTTTAAATAAATATTCAGCAGTTAGGTGAGGAGTAGTTCCTTCTCCAGGTGAAGCATAATTTAGTTTTCCAGACTTAGCCTCATCAAGTGCGTCTTTAAGATTTTTAGAGATTAAACTTTTCCCTGCTACAAGTAAGTTAGGACTGGATGCAACATTTGCAACGCCTATGAAATCTTTTTCAAGACTATACCCAGGATTATTAAAAAGGGAAGCGTTAACAGTTATCGAAGTTGTATTAAGCAATATCGTATAACCATCACCAATAGATTTAGCAACGAAGCTTGTTCCAAGATTTCCATTTGCTCCAGGACGATTATCGATTAAGACAGGCTGTTTCCAAATTTCAGAAAGTCTTTGACTTATTAACCGAGCAATGATGTCTGTCGGTCCACCTGGAGCATATGGAACAACCATTCGAACCTGTTTACTTGGAAAATCATTTTTATTTGTTTGGCTATGACAAATCATAGGATTCAGAAATAAAAACTGATAAAACATGAGCGTCATAGCAGGCAATAGATATTTTTTTATCGTCATTATTTTAATAATTTAACTTTGTCTCCGATTTTTAAAGTATGAACCATATTTTGATTAATAATCTCTTAACTTAGTGTAAATGCTTATAAAAATGAGCCAATTGTTTTATGAAGTATTAATTTTTGGGTTTAGAATAAGTTCAAAGAATATACACTCGAAATAAATCGAGTAACTTACTATAAAAATGTTGGAGACAAAATTGGCAGAAAAAATGACTGGCGCAAAATATTTTGCAAAGCTTCTAGAAGCTTATGGGGTCACACACGTATTCTTTATGGATGCAGTTTTAAGACGTGCTCTTGCTGAAATGGAAGATACGAGTATTACTAGAATTTTAGGTCATACAGAAAAAGGTGTAGGTTATATGGCTGATGGGTACGCTCGGGTATCTGGAAAACCTGGAATTTGTATGGCACAGTCTGTTGGAGCGGCAAATCTAGCTGCCTCACTTCAAGATCCGTATCTTGGTCATTCACCTGTAATAGCATTTACAGGTAGGCATGTTGCAGCAATGCAATATCGAAACTCATATCAGGAAGTAGATCATATTCCTTTGTTTCAACCAGTAACTAAATTTAATGCACAAATTGAAGTTGTTGAGCAGTTACCACACCTCATTCGTCAAGCGTTTAGGGAGTCTACAACAGCTACGCCTAGACCATCACATTTGGATATTGCAGGTTTTACTGGTGATGCCTTAACTCCGTTAGAAGTAGATTTTGAAATAGCCGTAGATGAAGTTCATACAAAATTTCCTGCATTTAGACCACAACCTGATCCCGATGCACTAAGAAAAGCAATAGATGCTATTCAAAAAAGCCAAAAGCCTATCATCATTGCTGATCGTGGGGCAGTGATATCTGGGGCTCGTGAGTCGTTACAAGCATTTGCAAAGAAAACTCAGATTCCTATAACTGTGACTTTAGATGCTAAATCTTTAGTATTAGAAGATGATCAATTGTTCAGAGGAATGGCGGGTTTGTATGGCCGAAGTTGTACTAACCACATCATTGATCAATCTGACTTGGTTATTTATCTAGGAAGTAATACAAGTGATCACACTACGGCAAATTGGAAGTTGCCAAAGCCTTCTGTTCAAACAATACAAATCGACATGGATCCTGTAGAAATTGGGAGAAATTATCCAAAATGTATTGGTATTCAATCCGATGTTGACGCTTGTTTGAAGGTTCTTGCCACAGAATGTGCCTCTCAACAACGCGATGAATGGTTGTCATCGACGAAGTCTTTGGTTGATGCATGGTGGGTAGAGCAAGAGCTTGAACTTTCAAGACATGAAACACCAATGCATCCACAAAGATTGTGTAGAGAAATTACAAATATTTTGCCTAGTGATGCGATATTAGTGGCTGATACAGGTTATTCCGCACTATGGTCTGGGAACCTTGTGAAGATGACCCACCCTGATCAATTTTATATGCGCGCAGCTGGTTCTTTAGGATGGTCCTTTCCTGCAGCTATTGGTGCTAAAGCAGCTGCACCTAATAGAACAGTAGTCTGTTTCACGGGAGATGGTGGATTTTCATACCACTTACCCGAATTGGAGACTGCTAAACGTTGGGGGCTTAATGTCATTGTGATTGTTAATAACAATGAATGTCTATCTCAAGGTGTTAAAAATTTAAATATTGCATATGGAACACGTCCTGAAGGGCGCAAGAAAGAATGTTATGTTTATGAGCCTACCGATTTTGCAAAGATTGCAAAAGCATTTAACTGTTTTGGCGCAACTGTTGAAAAGCCTGAAGATTTTAAAGCAGCCTTTGAAGCCGCCATTGCAAGTAATTTACCAGCCGTCATTGATGTTAAAACTGAATTTGCTTATCAAGCACAACTAGCATGGGTACCAACATGAAAAATGAACCAATTCGAATTCCTCCAATTCCTCTAGATCAAATGACGCCAGAGCAATTGATTGTTGCGAATGCTCTAATAGCAAGTCCAAGAAAAAAACTTAGTGGACCTTTTAATGCATTGCTACGAAAACCTGTCTTAGCAGATAGAGTTCGATTATTGGGCGATAGTATTCGATTTGAAAATTCACTACCAGATAAATTACGTGAATTTGCTATCAGTATTACAGCTAGATATTGGTCGGCAAAATATGAGTGGTATATACACAGTAATTTAGCAATTGATTTTGGAATAGATAGAAAAATAATTGATGCAATTGGGCTTCAAGAAGAAATTAAATTATCCGATCCAGAGGAGTTATTAATTTATCAATTTACAAATGAGTTATTAAATACCAAACAAGTTTCAGATGAAACTTATGACAAAGTATTAAATAAATTTGGTGAAGTTACAGTTATTGATTTAACTGCAACGATTGGATACTTTGGGTTTGTTTCGGTAATACTTAATACTGTGAGAGTTCCATTACCTGAGGGAATTGAACTAACTAACTTTAAAGTTAGTTCATAAATGGCTTTCAAATAGATTAATTTGACTTCATATTTGCAGCGGCTATTAATTCTCCGTATTTTTTTCTATCTGCGGCAATAGCTTCTTCAAATTGCTTACTAGTTACTTGCCATGGAACAAGACCGGATTTTAGTATTTTTTCTTGCATAGCCTTGTTGGATAAAATTTCATCAATGGCTTTACTTAATTTTGAAATAACTTCTGGAGGCATACCTGCTGGACCTACAACACCACCCAGTGAACTACAGTCATACCCCTTAAGACCTAGCTCATTTAAAGTTGGATAATTTGGTCTATTAGGGATGCGATTAAGGTTAGAGGTTGCTAGAACGACAGCTTTACCACTATCAACAAAATTTAGAATAGACGGACCTGATCCGAAGGTAAAAGTTACCTCATTAGAAAGTAAAGCTACAGCAGCAGGGCCTGCGCCTTTGTAGGGCACATGTGTCATTTGGGTACCTGACATTTGACTTAGCATAGCGCCAGCTAGATGAATGCCATTTCCAACACCAGGAGAGCTATAGGTAACTTTTCCTGGATTATTTTTCGCCATTTGAATTAAATCATTAACACTTTTAATACCTGATTCAGGTGTGACAGATAAATAAAAGGGAAATTTAATAAATGAAGAGATATACGTAAAATCTTTTGCTGGATCATAGGGCAATGACATTAATGCCATATTGACATCAAGCGCTCCTGTTGAAACCATCGAAATGGTATAACCATCTGGCTTGGATTGCCGTAAAAAGTTCATTGCAATAGTGCCATTGGCACCAGCTTTATTGTCAACAATCACTGAAACCTTGAGTTTTTCCTCTAAGGCTTGTGCCAGCATTCTTCCTGCACCATCTACTCCTCCTCCAGGAGCAAAGGGAACAATTAATCTAATAGGCGATGAGGGCCATTCATCTGCAAGTGCAGCATTGCTTGAGAATATGCTAAAAAAAGTGAAAAATAAGGTATGCCAATACCGAGTTATTCTCATACTAAACTGCCCCCAGATTTTTTAATAATTATTAAAAGCTTTTGAAAATTAAATTTTCAAGAATTACATGAACTCTACTTTAGCTACGTTTCCTGGCTGAACTGTTAAAAGTAATCCTTCTTCTCTTCCTTCTCCAGGTGTTAAATTAATAAAACGTCTTGGAACAAATGGGGGGACTGAGCAGACATCTAAAGGATTAAGATCGACAGAATATTTTTCACCGAGTCCCCAAATAACGCGCCATTGTCCCTTGATAGCTACAAAGGTTTCATTTGTATCATGATTGTGTAATTTAGGCCCATTTCCAGGTCGAGCTTCAACATAAGACATTTGGAAACCTTCAGAAATAGGAATCGCTGACATGGGTTCTTTGCCACCATCGACAATTAGTCCCGTCCCAACTACTAAATAATTTTTTCTTTCGTTGCCTGGTAATAAGCTGTCAGGATAACGATCTGGCGGGTACTTTAATTCACCATGACGCGCAACCCTTTTATTCATTTCTTCAGGAGTTAATTCTTTTATCTCCATTTCATATGTTTTTGTCTCTGACATATCTCTTACCTTGTATTTATATAGTTGTAATTTAAACATCTTCTATTCAAGTCATTCATAATAGGTGTAGAGAGAATATTTAAATATTAGGGTTTTTGCTAGGGTATATAACATGTCAAATGAATTTGTAATGCGAGATTTCTTTACACAAGTTGGTGATCGAAAAGTTCCGGGAAGTATATGGATTCCGAGAGATGTCAAAGAATCCTTAGCTGTTGTTTTTGTCGGGCATGGGGGGAGTGGGCATAAAAAGTCTCAACTTGTTTTGGATATTGTGGACGCTTTACTTTTAAATTCACAGTTTGCGATAGTGGCAATTGATGGGCCAGTTCATGGAGATAGAAGAAGAGTTTTTATGGATGGTCCAGAGGTCAGGCAAGAGTTTCGGGAGTTATGGGCTTCAGGATTAAGCATTGATCCCATGGTAGAAGATTGGAAATCCTGTATAGAGTACGTGAGTGGATTACCTGAGGTTGATGCTAGTCGAATGGGTTGGTATGGTATTTCAATGGGAACCGCCTACGGTATTCCTGTAGTTGCTGCGGAACCAAGATTAAAGGCGGCTTCACTTGGTATGTGGGGTACTTGTAGACCTCCAACAGAAAGACTTGTTGCTGATGCCAAAAAGATTTCTGTTCCAGTTTTATTTCAAGTCAAAGATGAGGATGAAATTTTTACTCCAATTGGTCAACAGGATTTATATAACAATATAAGTTCTAAAGAGAAAAACTATCAAAATTATCCTGGAGGACATACAGATCCTAAGGATCAACAGTTGTCTGATATTGTTCAATTTTTATCTCAACATTTACTCAACGCGCAATGAATTCAATGCCTAATCAAGTTGCAATTGTTACAGGAGCTTCTTATGGGATTGGTAAAGCTACAGCAATTGCTCTTGCGCAAGAGGGATATTCTGTATTCATCACTGATATAGATAAAAAAGCTTTGATTGATACTAAGACAACAATTGAAACTTTTAATAAAAATGTTTTTATTGCAGATTTAGATATTCGTAATCATCAACAAATTAATCAAGTAATTGATGATGCATGTGAAATAGGTAAGCTATATCTTCTTGTCAATAATGCTGGACTACCTTCTTTGCGAAAGCCTACTGTAGACATTAGTGTTGAAGAGTGGGAAAGTTTGATGAATGTTAATCTCTCAGGAACTTTTTTTATGTCTCAAAGTTTTGGGAAAAAGTTAATACAACAAGGTGAAGGTGGTTGCATCATCAATATTGGTTCAACTCATGGCCATGTTGGATTCAAAGGGGCAAGTGCTTATGGGATTGCAAAAGCTGGCGTTATTCATTTAAGCAAAGTTCTCGCAATAGAGTGGGCCGAGCATAATATAAGAGTCAATACGATCTCTCCTGGATCTACAATGACAGAATCAAGAGCAGAGAGTTTTTCAGATCCAATTCGAAAAGAAGAATTATTAAGTCGAATTCCTTTGGGAAGGTTTTGTACCCCAGATGAAGTTGCTAATGCAGTTCTTTATTTAGCAGACCCCAAGTCCAGTTACGTAACAGGTCAAACAATTTTGTTAGATGGTGGATTAACGTCAGCATAGCCTAAATCGTTAAATATCCTATTATTTTTTTAATTAGTCAGTATCACAATATAATCTAGTAAATGAAAGAGATTTTTCCAAGGATTATTAAATGAATCAAAGTAGAAGGAAGGCTATTAAGCAAATTACAATTTTTAGCTTAATGGGGTCAACTGGGTTAATTACACAAGCCCAAGCTCAAGAGTGGAGTAAGGCTGCTTTTGAGGGCAAAAGTTTAGATGAAGTATTTAAAGCATTTAATACGGCTACCCCTGAAAAATCTTCCGCTATCACTGTAACAGCTCCAGATATTGCAGAAAACGGTGCAGTTGTTCCAGTCGGTATTTCCACAACTCTAAAAGCAGAGCAAGCTGCTATTTTGGTAGAAAAAAATCCTAATACCTTAGCCGGACAATTTTATTTCCCTGGTGGTACAGAGCCCTTTGTATCAACTCGAATCAAAATGGCTCAAACATCTAACGTTTACTTCTTAGTGAAGGCTGAGGGTAAATGGTTTATGACCGCAAAAGAGATCAAGGTGACACTGGGTGGTTGCGGTGGTTGATTCCTCCCCATCTTCTTTATTTAATATTGATTAGAGGTAACAAATGCCAGATCCAATGAGAATCCGAGCAACTGAGAAAGATGGAATTGTAGACGTAAAAGTTTTGATGAGACATGACATGGAAACTGGACAGCGTAAAGATGCCGCAGGAAAAACGGTACCTGCATGGTTTATTACTCATCTTAATGTTAAGGCTCAAGGAAAAGATGTTTTTAATGCAAACTTTGGCTCAGCAATTTCTAAGGACCCGTTTTTGAATTTCAAATACAAGGGATCAAAAGGCGATAAGTTGTCTGTAACGTGGGTTGATACCAAGGGTGAAAAAAGAACCGATGAGATCCTAGTTGCATAAAATTCTGAGAGCTGAATGTATGCGCATAATGTTTAATGGAATTCAAAAAATAAGCTTTTTACTTGGATTTAGCCTAATTTCTGTATCTGCTTTTTCTCAATCAACTGCAGATGAGATTGCAAAATATCGTGAAATGATTGCGGATGGCAATCCATCAGAACTTTATGAAATGACAGGAGAAGAGCTTTGGAAAAAGCCTTCCGGTCCCAAAAATGCATCGCTTGAAACTTGTGATTTAGGATTAGGACCTGGGGTTGTTGATGGCGCTGCAGCGAGATTACCCAAATACTTTAAAGATACAAGTCGGGTACAAGATCTTGAGTCTCGATTGATGACTTGCATGCAAACAATCCAAGGTATTTCAAGCCAGAGCGTAATTGATGCCAAGTTTGGTGAAGGTCCTAAAAAAGATATGGATGCCTTAGTTGCATATATCGTCACTCGCTCAAAAGGACAAAAAGTAAATGTTAGTATTAACCATCCTAAAGAAAAAGCTATGTATGAAATGGGTAAGAAAGCTTTTAATTTTCAAGGTGGGCCTTATGACTTTTCTTGTGCTTCTTGTCATAGCGTGCCTGGTCGCAGAATCAGGCTCCAAGATTTACCTAATTTAACAACTCAGGAAGGTGCTATTGCCGGATGGGGATTTTGGCCTGCATACCGCGTTTCTAGTGGGCAATTTTGGACGATGCAACAACGCATCAATGATTGTTTAAGACAGCAGCGTTTCCCTTATCCAATTTATGGTTCAGATTTTACAATTGCAGTATCAATGTTTATGGCTAGAAACGCTAATGGCGGAGTTATTCAGACACCAGGCCTTAAGAGATAATTTCATGAAATTTATGCTCAATTATTTTTCAATAAAAAAAATCATTTTTCTTTTGATTCTTGAATTTTTTGTACTTGAAGGAATTTGTTTAGGTCAGCAACTCCCTAGCCAAAAGGAATTTAATGAAATGATGAATAAGAGTTTTAGAGCTGAAGGGATAGCAGGCATGGATCGCATAGATCAAGACCCAACACAAAAATTATGCTCTGATCAAAAATTTCTTCTTTCCAAGGCTGGAGCAAATAAGGCCAAAGAACTTGAGCAACAAAATATGAAGTCCATACAACAACCTTCAGATGGAATTTATATTGGTGATTGGAAAAGTGGAGAGGCAATAGCGCAAAGTGGTCGAGGGGCAACATGGACAGACTCACCACAAACAGTAATTGGAGGTGGTTGTTATAACTGTCATGAAATCAATAAAAAAGAGTTATCTTATGGCAATATTGGCCCAAGTCTTTGGAATTATGGAAAAAACAGAGGTTACTCAAAAGAGGTAATCACTTATACATGGAATCGCATAAATAACTCTAAGGCCTACAATATTTGTAGCAATATGCCACGGTTTGGTCATTTTAAATTATTAAATGAAAAACAAATTCAAGATGTAATGGCATTACTCTTGGATCCTAATTCTCCTGTTAATCAATAGGAATTTTTCTTATGACTATACATCGACGAGAGTTTCTTAAAACTCTTGCAGTTGCATCAGCAGGTGGATTAGGACTTCATTCTGAATTCACCTTGGCACAACGAAGTGCATCCTCCTTGTATGATTTGCCTAAATTTGGAAATGTCAATTTATTACATTTCACAGATTGTCACGCTCAGTTATTACCCATTCATTTTCGTGAACCGAGTATCAATATTGGTATTGGTTCTCAGTCTGGAAAATCGCCACATCTTGTCAATGAGTATTTTTTAAAAGAAAACGGTATTCAAGCTGGCTCTAGATTTGCACATGCATTTACGAGCTTAAATTTTGCTGAGGCTGCTAAGACTTATGGTCGAATGGGAGGATTTTCTTATTTAGCTACTTTGGTAAAACAATTAAAGGTCTCGAGGCCTAACGCATTGTTGTTAGATGGTGGTGATACATGGCAAGGTTCTGCGACTGCATTGTGGAGTAAAGCACAGGATATGGTGGATGCCTCGCTTGCTCTCGGTGTAGATGTAATGACAGCCCATTGGGAGATGACTTATGGTGAAAAGCGTGTACTAGAAATTGTTCAAGGTGATCTCCATAACAAAATTGATTTTATTGCACAAAATATTAAGACCGCAGATTTTGGTGATGATGTATTTCCAAGCTATACCCTAAGAAATCAAAATGGAATATTAGTGGCAATCATTGGCCAAGCTTTTCCGTATACACCAATTGCAAACCCTTCCTACTTTACGCCCAATTGGACCTTTGGAATGCAAGAAGAGAATTTACAAAAAGTGATTAATGAAGTCAAAAGTAAAGGTGCCAAGTTAGTTGTTTTGTTATCTCATAATGGAATGGATGTAGATTTAAAGCTTGCGTCGAGGGTTAGGGGCTTACATTTTATTTTAGGAGGCCACACACATGATGGCATCCCTAAACCAGTAGTTGTTAAAAATCCTGGGGGCGTTACTTTAGTCACTAATGCTGGCTCTAACGGAAAATATTTAGGCGTATTAGATGTTGAAATCAAGGGAAGTCAACTTGTTGATTATCGTTATAAATTATTACCAGTATTTTCTAATTTGATTCCTAAAGATCCAAAGATGTCCCATTTAATTGAAAGTATTAGAAAGCCCTTTGAAGCAAAATTAAATGAGAAGTTAGCCGTCAATCATGATTTGTTATATCGTCGCGGAAACTTTAACGGTAGTTTTGATCAGGTTTTATTAGATGCATTAATGGTTCAAAAAGAAGCTCAGATTACATTCTCACCAGGATTTAGGTGGGGTACAACATTATTGCCGGGTGAACCTATTACTGTTGAGGATTTGATGAATCAGACAGCAATCACATATCCTTACACTACGGTGAGTATGCTTTCAGGAGAAATGATAAAAACGATTCTAGAAGATGTAGCAGATAATTTATTTAATCCTGACCCCTACTATCAGCAAGGTGGAGATATGGTTAGAGTGGGTGGATTGAAGTATGCGATTAATCCAAATGCATCTATAGGGAATAGGATTTCTGAGATGAGACTCAATGGAGAGCTTATACAATCCAGTAAGCTTTACAAAGTAGCAGGATGGGCACCTGTTTCAGAAGCATCTAGAGAAATTGCTGGTGAGCCAATTTGGGAGGTTGTTGCAAATTATTTACGGGATGTGAAGACAATTAAGTCTGTTAAGATAAATCATCCTAATGTTCAAGGTGTTTCCAATAATTGGGGATATTCCGCATCTTAAGAAAGAAAATAATTATGAATAGAGTTCGTATATGGTTCATTTTTATATTGACCATCATGTCAATGATGTCAACCAATACCTTTGCACAATTACAAAATGATAAGGCTAGTAATGTTGTTTATCACATTGATGATGCTCAATTGCAAGGTCTAAAAGGGCTCAGAAATATTAGAAACCATTTAGATGTTTCTCCAAGTACAAAAATTATTGTGGTTACGCATGCCGATGGCGTGGATTTGTTGATGGATGGTGCTAAGGATAAAAAAAATAATGTTGAGTATGCTCCTTTAGTAAGTGCTTTGAAGTCACGTGGAGTTATTTTTGAAGTTTGTGAAATAACAATCAAGAACCGTGGCTTGAATAAAAATCAATTTATTCTTGAGGCTGATTACACACCTTCAGGAGTTGTTCGCATTGCCGATTTACAGTTTAAAAATGGATACGCGTATATCAAGCCGTAATCATATTTTCTAAGAAAAGCAAAAACCTTCTTTGAGAAGGCTTAGGGGTAAAGTCCAGGCTCTATAAATCCCTAATATACCTGAGCTAATAAATATACCAGCTGCAATATATTTAACCCAAGGATATCTTCCTATTTGAGCGATAAAGCCAGATATTTTTGAAATCATAAGAAGGTTAGGAAGTGTTCCAAGGCCAAAAGTAAACATGATCAAAAAGCCAGTTAGAACATTCCCGGATAAAAATGCTAGAGGGAGAACGCTGTAAATTAAGCCGCAAGGTACTAGCCCCCAAAGCATTCCACTAAACCATCTTTTTGGGGAACTACCCAACTTTCCTAAATAATTTGACCACAAGTGGCTCAGCTTTTTTCCAAAAATAGAATTGAGAAAGTGATTGCTATTTGATTTGTTTCGCAATAATTCAATTCCCATGTAAATGAGGAGTAGAGAAGTAACTAGAAATAGGGGCCTTTGAATTGCAACCATTTCTTGTTGCCATAGCTGGATTCCTATAAAGGCTGCTATACCACCAAGAATCGCGTAGCTTGTAATACGCCCTAAATGCATAATCAATTGTTGTTCAAAGACTTTCGAGGGCTTTGTGAAGCTTATTGGATGCGTGGATGGTTTTTCCATCAAAGTTGCAATACCTCCACACATTAATGCACAATGCCAGCCGTTTAAGAGAGCAGCTAAAAATACACCGATTAATAGGCTTACAGTGAGCATTAAAAAAATTTACAAAATAGGATTGAATAAAAGATCTTAAGGTAAGTGTGCCCAAATAGGTACTCTAATTTCACTTACTTTTAGATTAAGTGCTTATCGATTTTTTTCTCGTCAATCGGTTTGATACCTGGAATGATATAAAGTGAAAGAGTGCTCGATAAAGCACAAAATAGCCATATAGTTATGAACCCTAAGGTATAAATCCCTTCATCTGAAATATCTGGATGATGTCCAAAAAAGACAACATCTTCGGGGGTAATAACGCTAAAGAGAAACCCAACAGCCATTATTGAGATCAAGAAAGATGGCCAAAGAATCCAAATTAAAAATCGGTATTTCATTTTTTGACCTGTTCGATTTTTAAACCTTGCTTCATAACACCTTGACGTATTGCTTGGTCAGGGTATGAATTGAAAGCTAACCAAATTGTAATTCCACAAGCAACGATGGCAAGGGCTGGGCCACTCATTAATAGCCAAGGCCATAGATGGCGCCACCACGGACGATTCATTTCATGATCTGACATCTGACTATCTCCTATTCACAAATGCTAACGAGGGATAATAAAAGTCGACTTTTCATGTCGCTTTCTAATTAAGGTCTTATTGCCAACAAACTCTTGTGCTTCAATATCAAAATGAATTGGATAATTTCCAGGTTCACTAGATCCGATCATCGTACTAACTTTAATTGGCATTAATTGATTACTTGCCGGTGCTACCTCAATTTCTTCAATTTCGCGACCTTGAGAATTGAGAATTTTTAAATCATCTAAACCTTTTGCTTTCAATGAAACCTTCATTGGAAATTCTGAAGAGTTCATGACTTGTATCCTATAGATATTTTCTAGACGAACGCCATCGACTTCACGAGCAAGGGCTCCACGATCTCGCATCACATCCACTCTTAGAGGATTACGGGTAACTAGAGAGAACAAAAATAATGAAATCAAAATACCGATAATCGCTGAATAAACAATTACCCTAGGTCTAAAAATATGTTTAAAGATACTCTGATGAGCCTCTTTATTTTGCATGGCGTTTTCTGAAGTGTAGCGAATTAATCCTTTAGGATAATTGACCTTTTCCATCACTTGATCACATGCATCAATACAAGCGCCGCAACCGATACACATATACTGTAGACCATCTCTAATATCTATCCCTGTAGGACAGACTTGAACACAAATACTGCAATTAACGCAATCCCCTAAGCCTAAGGCAGCATGGTCAGTTGATTTATTTCTACTTCCTCTTGGCTCACCTCTTATCTTATCGTAAGTAACTACGAAAGTATCCTTATCAACCATAACGCTTTGAAAGCGGGAGTATGGGCACATATATTTACAAACTTGCTCACGCATAAATCCGGCATTACCCCAAGTGGCAAAGCCATAAAAACAGAGCCAAAATGTTTGCCAAGGACCTAAAGTGAAATGAATTAATTTGTCTGATAAAACATGAATTGGGGTAAAGTACCCTACAAACGTAAAGCCTGTAAAAAACGCTATAAATAGCCATACAAAATGTTTAGCTAATTTAAGGCGTATTTTTTTGAAGCTCCAAGGCCATTTTTTATTATCGAGTTTGATGCGCGCAAATCGATCACCTTCTATTTTGCGTTCTACCCACATAAAAATTTCTGTATAAACAGTTTGCGGGCAGGCATATCCACAAAACAGTCTACCGGCTACTGCTGTAAATAGAAATAAAGAGAGTGCTGAAATGATGAGTAAGAGCGTTAAATAAATAATGTCTTGTGGCCATAGAACGAGACCAAAAATATAAAATTTTCTTTGGACTAAATCAAAGAGAACGGCTTGGCGACCATTCCAAGATAACCAAGGCAACCCATAGAAAAGGGCTTGGGTAAGAATGACTAATATGATTCTCCATTTGGCGAAAATACCACTCACGGAGCGAGGGTGAATTTTATTTCGAATCTCGTAGAGAGATTCCTCAATTACCTCGATAGGGACTGGTTTTCCACCAATAGATGATGTCTCAGGCACGCCTATTTAGCCGATGAATTAGTATTCGAAAGACCCCAAACATATGCTGTCAAAAGATGAATTTTTTCAGGACTTAAAACTTTATCTTGAGCAGGCATCATTCCTTGGCGACCTTTTGTTAATGTTTCGAGAATCGTTGCTTGAGATCCACCGTATAACCAGACTTTATCTGTTAAGTTAGGTGCACCTACAATAATATTACCTTTACCATCTGAGCCATGGCAACCTACACAATTCGCTTTAAAAATAGCCTCACCTTGGGCAACTTTGATGCTGTCAGCGGGTAAGCCTGATAAGTTTCTTACGTAGTTTGCGACATTAACAAGGTCTTTTTCACCTAGCTGAGCAAAAGAAGGCATTACGCCACCTCTACCGTTGGTAATAGTAGTTTTAATATTTTCAGGAGTTCCGCCATATAACCAGTCACCATCCGTTAGGTTCGGAAATCCTTTTGAGCCACCAGCATCAGAGCCATGGCATTGGGCGCAGGAGTTCAAATATAAACGTTGCCCCATAATTTTTGCTTGGGGATCTTTAGCAACATCTTCAACACTCATTCCCATATATTTTGCATAAACGGGTTTTAATTCATTATTAGCGCTAATTAAAGATTTTTTTAAATCTCCCTGTGTGGAGTATTCAAAGTAACCAGGATTTGAGCCTAATCCAGGAAAAACAAATAAGTAAAGAAGTGCAAATATGCAGGAGAGTAAAAACATAATCATCCACCAGCGTGGTAATGGATTATTAAGTTCTCTAAGATCCTCGTCCCAAACGTGACCGGTATCTGCGGAAATTGAACCATCTTTTGCTCTTATTACCGTGATAGTGCGTTGGCTAAATAAAAGCCAAATACAACATGCAATACCAATCAGCGTAACAATTGAGATATAGATACTCCAACCGGAGTTAAAGAAGTCGCTCATGATTTATCCTTACTAAATTCATCTGGAAGGTCAAAGGGAAGTCTGGATGATTCCTCATTGGCGGATTTTTGTTTTGCAGACCAAGCCCACCAAACAATTCCTAAGAAAAAAATAATTCCAATAATTGTTGAGAATGCTGAAAGGTATGGTATCAATTCTTGCATATTGAGCTCGATTATTTTGATTCCAATTCTTCTAAAGGCATATATCTGCGATTAGTACCTAAACCTTGAAGATATGCAATTAGAGCATCTGCTTCAGTTTTGCCTTCAAGTTCTTTTGGAGCATTAGCGATTTGTTCATCTGTATATGGAACACCGAGTCTGCGTAATGCAGTCATGTGAGCTTGAATAGTATTTTTATCAGCCATATTTTTTTCAAGCCATGGATAACTTGGCATGTTAGATTCTGGCACAACTGACCTTGGATTATTCAGATGAACTTGATGCCATGCGTCTGAATAGCGTCCGCCTACTCTAGCTAAATCTGGACCTGTTCGTTTACTTCCCCAAAGGAATGGGTGATCATAAACTGACTCACCTGCTAAAGAGTAAGGACCATATCTTTCTACCTCAGAGCGTAAAGTTCTAATTTGTTGAGAATGGCATCCTAAACAACCTTCTCTTTGATAAATATCTCTTCCGGCCAGTCTAAGGGCAGAGTATGGCACTACGCCAGGACTTGGCTCAGTTGTTGAGTGTTGAAAAAATAAGGGAACAATTTGAACTAAGCCTGCAATTGCAACCACAAATATTGTGGCAACGATTAACCAACCTACATTGCGTTCTAAAGTTGCGTGAGAAAAAAATCGATGTTGATCTGCCATATTCTTCTCCTTAATGAGCGCTTACAGAAGTTTGTGGGATGACCGCATCAATAAACTTTTTGTTAGATACAGTTCTAAATACGTTATAGGCCATGATTAACATACCGCTTAGAAAACATAGGCCACCGAGTAATCGTATGACATAAAATGGGAAGGTGGCTTTAACTCCCTCAACAAAAGAGTAGGTTAGTGTGCCATCTGCTTCGAATGCTCTCCACATTAAACCTTGCATCACTCCAGCAATCCACATTGCTGCAATATAAATCACAACTCCAATTGTTGCTATCCAAAAATGAACGTCGATTAATTTAGTACTAAACATTTCTTTTTGTCCAACGAGGCGTGGAATGAGATAGTACATTGACCCAATAGAAATCATTGCAACCCAACCTAGCGCACCGGAGTGAACGTGACCAATAACCCAATCTGTGTAATGTGAAAGACTATTAACTGTCTTAATCGACATCATAGATCCTTCAAAAGTAGACATTCCATAAAAAGATAGAGCAACTACCATAAATTTAAGAATAGGATCTTGTCTTAACTTATGCCATGCTCCTGATAGAGTCATGATTCCGTTTATCATTCCTCCCCATGAAGGGGCTAGTAAGATGATTGAAAAAACTGTGCCTAATGATTGAGTCCAATCTGGAAGGGAAGTATGTTGGAGGTGATGAGGTCCTGCCCACATATAGGTAAAATTTAAAGCCCAAAAATGGACAATCGATAAACGATAAGAATAGATAGGTCTTTCAGCTTGTTTTGGAATAAAGTAATACATCATCCCTAAAAAGCTAGTTGTTAAAAAGAAGCCAACGGCATTGTGCCCATACCACCACTGAATCATAGCGTCTTGAGCACCAGCATAAGCAGAATATGATTTAAATAAGCCTGCTGGCATTTCAAGGTTATTGACGATATGCAACATAGCAATCGTAAGGATGTAGGCACCGAAAAACCAATTTGAAACGTAAATATGTTTTGTTTTACGTTTCATGATCGTACCAAAAAATACAATCGCATAAGCAACCCAAACTATCGTGATCAAAATATCGATTGGCCACTCTAATTCAGCATATTCTTTTGATGTTGAGAGTCCTAAAGGTAGTGAAATTGCAGCTGCAACGATGACTGCTTGCCAACCCCAAAAGGTAAATGCCGCTAACTTATCACTAAATAATCTAACTTGACAAGTTCTTTGGACTACATAGTAAGAAGTTGCAAATAAAGCAGAACCTCCAAAAGCAAAAATAACAGCATTTGTATGAAGTGGTCTTAAGCGGCCATAACTTAACCAGGGAATATTAAATGTAATTTCAGGCCAAACCAATTGGGCCGCTAGTATCACCCCAACGAGCATACCAACTATGCCCCATAAAACAGTGACGATAGCAAATTGACTTACTACTTTGTAATTAAATTGATCTTGATTACTATTAGCCACGGTAAGTCCCATGGTTTCTCCTTCAGGTTGACAAACAAAATGCAAAAAATGTTTACATTAGTGATTTTCAGTTATTGCGATGCAATACGATTTGATTTAAATCAAATCCTTGTTAACTATGAGCTTTAATTTTTACAATTTAATTGTCAAATATATTGTCTGCTATTGATGCTTTGGAGAGTCATCGTCCATTAAGATTGCGTCTCCTGGACCTTTGAGGTCTTCAAATTGGTCATTTTTAATAGCCCAATGAAGAATCCAGGCTATAAATATAATTAGTAGTAATGACAGGGGAATTAAAATATATAAGCTTTCCATGAAACTAAGTCTACACTTTTCTGAGTCTCCAAGCGTTTAATGTCACTAATAAAGAAGATAGTGACATTCCAATACCTGCAATCCATGGATTAATCCAGCCCATCATTGCAACTGGTATGGCGATTACGTTGTATATAAATGCCCAAAGCAAATTGAGACGGATAATTGATTGAGTTTTATCGGCTAACTTAAAGATTTTTGCTAGGGGCGCCAGAGAATAAGTCGTTAAAATACCATCGGCACCAGCTTTGGCTAAAGGTGCTCCAGAACCGACTGCAATAGAGACGTTAGCACTTGCTAGAAGAGGGGCATCATTGATACCATCCCCAATTGCCAACACAAATCGACCTTCATTTTGAAGGTCTTGGACGTAATTATATTTATCCTCTGGAGTAAAGGACCCTCTGTAATGATCAATCTTATATTGGGTTGCCCACCACTTAACAGTATTAGTATCATCTCCAGAAATCAAGTGCACTGTAATACCTTTTTGAGAGCACTGTGACAAAAGATCATTAACACCTGGACGGCTTTCATCTAGAAAAATAAAACTTGCAATCAAACCTTCTTCATCAGCTAAATGAACTTGACCATAAAGTCCCTCTTTTGCAACAGGTTCTATACCAATAAATTTAGAATTACCAAGACGAAAATGACCACTTTGCAATCCTTTGCCTATTTCATTGATTACTGGATTGCTAAGAATAATAGGCTTGATGTTTCTGTATTGTTGCGCCTCTAATATGGCATTTGCTAAAGGATGCGTTTGTCCATCCTCCATCGCACTTGCAACTGCAAGGGCAGTTTCAAAAGAATAATCTTGTCGAAGATTAACGATTTCAATTAACTTTGGTTTTCCTAAAGTAATCGTGCCTGTTTTGTCCAAAATTAGGTCGCTTACTTTCGTTAAGCTTTCCATCATATGCCCTCGAACAATCAATAGACCCATTTGGGCAGCAGTACCTTGCGATGCAGTCAGAGCAGTTGGTATAGCTAAAGATAAAGCGCAAGGGCAACTTGCAACAAGAACAGCTACAAGAACAGTCCAAGCGCGACTTGAGTCGACAAATAACCAAAATCCGCTTGAAAAAAGTGCCGCTAAAATTAGGAAAATAACAAAGTAACCAGCCCATTTTTCGGACTTACTGAGTAGAAATGGTTTTGTGCTTAGGGCTTGGTCAAGGAGGGATGCTATGCCGCCTATTCTGGTTGACTGTCCCATTGCCTGAACGACGATATTAATTGGATTTTGTTGATTATATGAGCCTGCATAAACTAGGTCTCCAACATATTTATTAATAGGTTTAGATTCACCACTTAAAAGAGATTCATCTACCGCACTACTTGAATTAATTAGCGTTCCATCAACTGGGATAATTTCGCCAGGAGAGACTCGGATAACATCGTCTAATTGGCATTGAACAACTGGGATAGATTTGGTTTTACTATCCTGCGAATAATTTATATATTTTTCACAAATTGCGGGCAATTGCTTTGCCAGTGCTTCTGCGCCACTAAGAGCATCTTGCCTAGCTAAAAGTTCGAAATATCTAGCGAGTAATACAAAAGCCACGAACATAGTGAGGGAGTCAAAGTAACTGGGACCATTTTGAAGAATGGTACTAATGGTTCCGGTGATGAAAGATAAGCCCAGTGCAAGTGCAATTGGCACATCCATGTTTAATTGTCTACTATTGGCAAAAAAACGAACACTATGCCATGCCGATTGAAAAATTGGTTTAGATGAGTAAAGAATGACTGGTAATGTTAGTAGCCAACTCGTCCAATTCAGCAATAAAGAAAATTCAGGTGTCAAATCACCCGTTTTGACATAGGAAGGCCAGGCATACATCATCACCTGCATCATCCCTAGAGCTGCAACTCCAACTCTATTGAGTAAATTTCGACGTTCCTTTTTTGCGTTATCTGCACTTAAAGATGATTCATAAGGCCAGGCTTCATAACCAATACGTTCAATTTCAAAAATAAGTTGTGCCAAATTCGTTATTTGGGGGTTAAAGATAACCTTTGCTTTTTGTGTAACATAATTAATATGAATACTTTTCACCCCCTTTTGTTTTAAGAGATGCTGTTCGCATAGCCATACACATGCAGCGCATCTTATTTTCTCTAGACGAAGTGTTGTTTCAAATAATTGAGTATCATCCGTAGAGCGTAAAAAGCGATGAGATAAAGAACTATCGTTATATGCTAAAAGTCTATCAGGTATTGCGTTATTAAGAAGATCAATAGAAGGTTTAGAGTTCACCTGAGATCGTCTAGCGTAAAACATGTCCAGACCCTCTGAGTGAATGGTTAAAGCAATTGCCAGACAACCAGAGCAACAAAAATTATAAGAAACACCTCCTAAATCTTGCTTTAGGCAAGAATCATCTTCTGTAACAGTATTACAGTGATAACAATGATTTTGTTGAGATGTTGACATTAGTCCTTAAATATAACTTAGACAAAAAGAATAGTGATCAACGCTTCGAATAAGGTAATCAACTATTATTTTTACATATTCCATATAGTCAAATTCCTTTATTACCTTCTTTAATTTAATTTTCCAATTTGGGAAAGATTCTGTTCCCCGTCAATCATAGAGTGGTTTATCATTAAGCTTAAGAAAAATGAACTCAAAGAGATAGAAAGGGAGACTTTTTATGGCAAATAAAAATGAAGTTTCAAGAAGAGATGCTATTAAGCTTGGGCTTGGTACAGCAGTAGGTTTATCGGCGGCCCAATCAGTTCAAGCTCAAACATCTGAAGCGCAAACAATATTTACGCTTCCTCGAGTTGCAATTCCAATTGCAGATCAAAAAGCACTTTTCCCAGTAAGAAGAATTTACTGTATCGGTAGAAATTATGCTGCTCATGCCAGAGAGATGGGTTCAGACCCTACTCGTGAGCCGCCATTTTTCTTTCAAAAGCCTACAGATGCAATTCAATATGTCGCTCCTAATACAGTGGCAGATCACCCCTATCCTACGTTAACCAAAAATTATCATTATGAAGTTGAGTTGGTAGCAGCGATTCACATTGGTGGTAAAGATATTCCTGTGGAAAAAGCGCTTGATCATGTTTGGGGATACGCTCTGGGGTTAGACATGACTAGAAGAGATTTGCAAAGAGCGATGGGCGATCAAAAGAAACCTTGGGAAATTGGAAAATCTTTCGATCATTCAGCGCCTATTGGACCATTATTCCCAGTGTCAAAAGTTGGGCATTTTAAAGAGGGAAATATTGAATTATCAGTAAATGGCGTTGTAAAGCAAAAAGCCGATTTAAATATGATGATTTGGTCAGTTGCAGAACAGATTGCAAAATTATCTGAAGCGAATGAACTTTTCCCTGGTGATATTATTTACTCTGGAACTCCAGAAAATGTAGGTCCGGTTGTTCGTGGAGATGTAATTCGTTGTCAGATTCAAAAGTTGCCAGACTTAGTGATAAAGATTGTTTAAGACAAGAATCGTGAAGTAATAAATCCTGATGAAATTTAAAAAACAAATCAAGACACTCAAATTTTTTGGGTGTCTTTTGTTTTTGTATTTTGGAGTATCTTTATTTTCTTTTGCACAATATCCCGATCGTCCTATAAAGATAATTGTGCCTTTTTCTCCTGGTGGCGGAACTGACTTAGTTGCTAGAACCCTAGGTTCAATTATGAGTGAGGACTTACAACAGCCTATTATTATTGAGAATAAACCTGGTGGAAGCACTGTTATTGGCACAGATGCACTGGCTAAGAGTCCACCTGATGGTTATACATTAGTAATTGCTACATTTGCGCACGCTGTAAATCCTTATTTAAAAGAAAAACTACCCTACTCTCAGGAGAAAGATTTTTCACCTGTGATTCTCATTGGGGTATCGCCCAATGTTTTAGTGGTTTCGGCCAATAGCCCTTTTAAAACACTTCAAGATTTAATAAATACTGCGAAAAACAAACCAGGAACGCTAAGTTATGCTTCTCAAGGGAGTGGTACATCGGCGCATCTTGCAGGGGAGTTATTTAATATTCAAACTGGTGGAAAATTAATTCATGTACCTTATAAAGGCGCTGGCCCTGCGTTGACAGATGTAATTGGTGGACAAGTAGATATGATGTTTGCAACAGCATCTGCTGTTGGTGGTCAAATTGAAGCGGGTAAATTAAGACCTCTTGCAGTAACCACTTTAAATCGCTCGAACTCGCTTTTATTGGCTAATTTGCCAACAGTTGCTGAAGCAGGCATTTCAAATTATTTTGCTGCAAGTTGGTATGGTATTTTTGCACCTGGGGGAACACCACCACAAGTTATAAAAAAATTAAATTTAGCATTTAAAAAAGCAATACAAACAAAATCGTTCAAAGATAGATTAGAAAATGAGGGTCTAGTGACGAGTGCAGGTACTCCTGAAGAGTTTGGTAAATTTGTAAAGAGCGAGGAAGTTCGTTGGAAAGAAGTAATTAAAAAAGCAAACATTAAAGCTGATTAACATTAATAGGAATGGTATGGATTTTGAACAGATTGAATTAGAAGTAGTAGATGGAATTGCAACCCTTTCATTGAATCGTCCAGAAAAACGTAATGCAATGAATGATCAAATGCGATCTGAGTTTATAGAAGCTTTGGAATATATTGCAGTAGAAGTATCTATTCGTGCATTAGTTTTAACAGGTAAAGGAAAAGGCTTTTGTGCGGGAGGTGATATTTCTGGAATGGAAAAGCGTTTAAGTGCACCTTCTGGGGAATTGGCTATTAATGGATGGCGTCGCCAATTGCGTGTTCACCATGCGATTGCTTTGTTATATGACTTACCGAAACCTACTATTGCGGCTGTGAATGGACCTGCTGCTGGCTTAGGGGCAGATACTGCTTTGGCTTGTGATTTTATTATGGCAAGCAAAGATGCTAATTTTGCTTGGTCCTATATTCTTCGTGGCATTATTCCTGATGGTGGCGGCATGTATTTTTTACCTAGAAGAGTTGGCCTTTCTAAGGCAAAAGAACTCATATTTTCTGGTAGAAAAGTGGATTTAGAAGAAGCTTTAGATTTGGGAATTGTTGATAGACTTGCTACTAGCGACAATTTAGTTGCAGAGGCTCAGCAATGGGCTCGTGAATTTTCAAAAGGTTCGGCTGCAGCATTAGCTTTGAGTAAAACAATTTTAAACCAAAGCTTTGAAACGCCGGCGCATAATATTTTTGCTAGTGGTGCTCAAGCTCAAGGTATTTGTTATACCACTACAGAGCATAGAAATGCAGTTGAAGCTTTTTTACAAAAAGCTGCACAAGCTAAAAATGGATAAAAAATGAATAGTGCCATAAGTTGTTTAATGGTGCCTAAAAGCATTGCAGTTATTGGGGCGTCAACCGACCCTCAAAAAACTGCTGGAAAACCTATTTTTTATTTACAAAAAAATAAATATAGTGGAAAAATTTTTCCTGTTAATCCAAAGGTAGATAAGATAGCTGGTCTGCAATGTTATCCTGACATCGCTTCACTTCCTGAAACACCAGATGTGGCAATTATTCTGGTTGGCACAGATCTTGCGATAAAAGCAGTTCAAGAATTAGCCAATATCAATACACCTGTTGCTATTGTATTAACTAGTGGATTTGCTGAAACTGGACCTGAAGGATTACATAAACAACAAGAATTAATTCTTGCTGCAGGAAAGATGAGGATACTTGGACCTAATACTATGGGTATGGTTAACATAGTTGATCAAATAACTCTCTCTCCGAGTGGTGCTTTAGCAATCGATAATTTAGTTAAAGGTAATGTGAGCTTAGTCTCTCAAAGTGGAGGTGTATTAGGCGCTTTACTTTCCCGAGCCGCAGCCAGAGGTATTGGATTATCTAAACTTGTTGCAACCAGTAACGAGGCTGATTTAAGCTTGGCGGATTTTATAGATTATTTTGTGGAAGATTCTTCAACGCAAATTATTCTTTTATATATTGAGAGTATTCGGCATCCAAAGCAGTTTCGAGAGGCTGCTATTCGAGCGAAAAAAGCTGGCAAACCTATAGTCGTTTTTAAGGTGGGTAAGTCTGAAGCCGGAATGAAAGCAGCCATCTCACACACAGGTGCAATTGCTGGGTCTGATCAAATTTATGATGACTTTTTTAGTCAAGTTGGTGTTATCAGAGCTAATCAATTTGCTGATTTTTTAGATATTCCTATTGCTCTTGGATCTCGCAAATCCTTAACTGGTAATAGGGTTGCTGTTTTAACCTCTACTGGAGGTGCGGGAACTTTAATTGCTGACAGTCTTGGCGAAAAGGGATTCAAACTTCCAGGACCTGATCAAAGCACGATAGAAAAACTTTCACATTTAAATCTTGGTGATCAGGCAGTTTTAGATAGAAATCCATTTGATTTAACCCTGGCTGGATTACAGCCTGAAATCCTAAAAGGAGCTATTAAAGCTTTACTAGAGAGCCCAAGTTATGATGTTTTGATATTAATCTTAGGGTCTTCAAGTGTTAGCCGCCCTGAGTTAATGGCTGAGGCTGTAAAAGATTCACTGCAATCAAGTAATAAATTAATTCTTGCGTATGTAAGTCCTCATGCGCCAAGAGCGGTCGAGATCATGACGCAATTAGGTATTCCAACATTTAGCCAGCCAGAAAGTTGTGCCATCGCACTTTCTAGCTTATTGAAAAGCAGTACTGCAGATCTTCCATCAGAAGAAATTGTAGAGCCTTTGCAACCCATTGATATTTCTGAGTATGACCAGGTACATGGAGCACTCAATGAAAATGATTCGAAAAAGTTATTTAAAAAATTCGGTATTCCAATAGTTGAAGATTTAATCATTCAATTACCGATAATAGATGAGGAACAATTTAATCATTTTGGTTCTGAAGTTGTTGTAAAAATCTTATCTGATGAAATCTTACATAAGACAGAGGTTGGTGGTGTATCGCTCAATGTACCTGTAAAGAATATTCCATCAGTTATTGAAAATATGCAATTTACAGTTCAGCAAAAAACCGGGATTCATATCAATCAATTCTTAATTCAAGAGCAGATACACAGTGGTCTAGAAATCATGATTGGAATGGTTCAAGACCCTCTAGGAGTTGCTATTCTTGTAGGATTTGGTGGAATCACATCTGAACTCATACAAGATACTACCCTTAGATTATTGTGTAATGGACCATTAACCAAAGAAGAAGCAATTAAGATGTTGCAGAAACTAAAAATTTGGCCTCTTTTAAATGGTTATCGTGGTAAACCCAAATATGATGTTGATACCTTAGTAGAAATCATGGTTTCTTTTTCTCAACTTATTTTGAGTTTTCAAGGGCGAATAATTGAGTGTGAAATTAATCCAATTTTTGTTTTTGAAGATGGATTAGGTGCAAAAGCAGCTGACGGGATTTTATTATTAGCTTAAAAGAACAATTTTCAAATAAGTAAGTAACTCAGCACTTTTCTTAAAAATTGATGATAATAGTCATATATTGATGATTTGAGAGGGTGCAAATGCGTATTGAAGATACTGATCCAGCAAGGCATGCTGCTATAGAGTATCCGATGGAGGTCAGTGCTCCTGTCTTCGCACCTATCAAAGTTGTTGAAGAAAAAGATAAAGCGGTCAATATTGCAAGGCAAAACGCTCAATTAGAATATGAGCGGATTATGGAGCAAGCTAATGTTTTAATGAAACAAGCTAAAGCTCTCCAAGCAAGATTAGATGCCACAGAAATGGTTCATCAGGCAAAGTTTAGTTTTAATCCAATCCATGGTAAAACTTACCATCTGTACTTTGATGAAAAAAATCAAACAAACATCCTCATACAAAATGGTCCTAAGGATTGGAGCTGTGGCATACCTCAAAATTGGGTATATTCATTTCCGGTGAAAAAACTTGGAGACAGTACTTGGGCCGTTGTTGAAGAGGTTTGATAAAACCTTTTTAGTAAGACTTCAATTTATTGGTTTTTCCTAATTTAAGAATAATTCGCATCTCTAAGACGCTTACTTATTTCTAAAAAATATCTCCTATTTATTTAAATAGCATTGAATTCAATTTTTACATATTGAATTGAATATGCAATACTATGAAAAACAAATAAATAGGAAGACAAACTATGCAAGAAAACGATTTGCAAAATCAACGTCGCCAATTTTTAAATTGGCTTGCAGCAAGCCCATTATTTTTACTTGGTTCTGGTCAAGAAGCTAATGCTCAAGATGCGAAGGAATTAGTTCGAAATTTTTCAAGGAGACCTGATCCTATGATTTGGACTCCTAATACTCCTTTAGATCTTATATCAAGTCCCAAAGACGCAATTAATGTATTTGATTTTGAACCGGTAGCATTTACTAAAGTTCCACCAGCTCATTTTGGTTATATGGCTTCAGGTATTGATGATGAAATCACCTTAAGAGCAAATAGGACTTCTTTTTTAAAATATCAATTAAGACCAAGAAGAATGAGAGATGTAAGTCAAATAGACATGTCCGTTAATTTGTTTGGTTCGAAGTGGAAGACTCCAATTATTATTGCGCCGACCGGTGGTAATAAAGCCTATGACCCTGAAGGGGAGATAGCTGTCGCTAGAGCTGCAAAAGCTGGAGGCTATTTAAATGTTCTTTCAAATGCGGGCGCCTCAACAATCGAAGACGTAATTGCTGCTAGGCAAGGAGAAGTTTGGTTTCAGCTATATGCAACCTCAAGTGTAGAAGTTGCAAAACAAGTTATTAGGCGTGTAGATAGGGCAGGTGCTCCAGTGCTTGAGATAACGGTTGATAGGAATGGTGGTAGAAACCAAGAAACATTTTTTAGATTAAAAAAACTTGATCCTAGGAATTGTGCTGGTTGTCATGTTCACGGAATAGGAAGTGCACAAGAAAGACCTAATTATGATGGGATTGATCTGTCAGGTGTTAAAAGTATGCAATCCTCTAATATGACTTGGGAATTTATCAAACAGGTTAGAGATATTACTAAGATGAAAATTATCTTAAAAGGTATTTTGACTGAAGAAGATGCAGCTTTATGTTTAAAGTATGGTGTTGATGGCATTCATGTTTCAAATCATGGCGGAAGAAGTGAAGATGGAGGTCGTGGAGCTATAGAGTGTTTGCCTGAGGTTGTTAAGGTGGTTAAAGGTAAATTACCCATCTTATTTGATAGCGGTGTTCGAAGAGGCTCTGATATTTTTAAAGCTCTGGCTTTAGGCGCAAATGCAGTTTGTGTTGGGAGACCATATCTCTGGGGATTGGGTGCTTTTGGACAAGCTGGCGTTGAAAAGGTAATGGATATCTTACAAAGTGAGTTAAGGGGAACCATGCAACAAATGGGAACACCAAATATAGCCGCAATAGAAAGATCAATGGTTATGAAAGAGGGATGACTTATTAAACATATAAGATATTCTTAATAAGAATTTTTTTTGATATAGTCTAAGAATTACTAACAATAACTAAGAGAGACCAAAAATGACACATCCTGTATTGAATTGTGAAGAACAACGCCGTATGGCAATGAATAACACAGACTTAGACGCATTTAGACAATTCTGTGATCCAGCAATGATTTATCGCCATAGTACTGGTGCAATAGATGACTTAACACAATACATTGGTAAGTTAGAGTCAAAACAAGTCAAATACTCTAACGTCGTTTTTAAAGATATGAGCGTTATAGTTCCTGAGTCTGGAGATAAAAAACTAGCTTTGGTAATGGGACATATGTTTGCAGATGTTACAAAGCCAACTGAAAATATCAAAATTAGTAGTCATTTTCAAACTACTTGGGTTCAAGATGGTGATCAATGGAAACTTCTAGCTGTTCATAGCGCATCTATAGGACATTAATACAAGCTCAAAGGTATTAAAAAAATGCACTCTTTTGAGGATATCTTATATTCTGAGAAAGATGGTGTTGCCACCATCACCATCAATCGACCAGAGAAATACAATGCTTTTCGGGGAAAGACTTGTGACGAGTTAATTCAAGCGCTGCATCTCGCTGGATGGAATTCCAAGATAGGCGTTATTGTTCTAACTGGTGTTGGTGAAAAAGCATTTTGCTCTGGAGGAGATCAATCTGCTCAAGAGGGTGGATATGATGGCAGAGGCATGATTGGATTGCCTCTAGAGGAACTCCACAGTCTTATACGCGAGGTCCCTAAACCAGTCATTGCACGGGTCAACGGTTATGCAATTGGTGGCGGAAACGTACTTGTTACTTGTTGTGATCTTGCAATAGCTTCTGAAAACGCCATCTTTGGACAAGTAGGTCCTAGAGTTGGCTCAGTTGATCCCGGTTTTGGAACTGCTTATTTAAGCCGTGTTATTGGCGAAAAAAGGGCACGAGAAATTTGGTATTTGTGTCGCAAATATTCGGCAAAACAAGCTTTAGAGTGGGGCCTCGTCAATGCTGTAGTTCCAGCGGAGGAACTTGATGAAGAGGTAAATAAATGGTGTCAGGAAATCATTGCTTTAAGTCCAACAGCAATTAGTATCGCAAAGAGGTCATTTAATGCTGATTCAGACTCAATCAAAGGAATTGGCTCACTAGGCATGCAGGCTCTAAAATTGTTCTATGAATCTGATGAGTCTAAAGAAGGCGTAAAAGCTTTCCTAGAAAAGCGTAAGCCACAATTTAGATCTTAGTTAATCTTAGTTTGATTTCCATTTTCACTAAGATGAATCATTCCAGAGGATTCAATTTTTTCAGAAAACCAAACAATGAGAGCATCATTTCTCTCACCAAGGTAAATTGGTTTGTTATTTTCATCTAAGCACATAGTTAAATCATGCCCAGGTATTAACAAATTATTAGGCTTGGATTGCCACTTTTCAAAAATCAAGTCTATTGATTCAGCGCTTTGTTGAGCGTTAGCAGTATCGATTACTTTTCTAGACATGAGCTCTGCTCTATTTTTGGCCGCATCACCTGTAAAAATAACATCGCTTATCCCATTATCAAGAACGAACAATAAGTGTCCAGGAGTGTGGCCCGGTACAGGAAAGCAGTGTAAAAAAGGTAAAAATTCAGAAGGCGAATTAACTCTTTTTACCTTAGGCGAATGGGTGAGTTCTTTGACATAAAGTTCAGGGATTGGATTAAAACCTGGTGCTTGTGATGATGCCCAATCAAGCTCAGTTTCTCCAATCCAAATTGTGGCATTAGGAAAAAGGATAAAGTTAACGATATGGTCGTAATGGGCGTGGGTTAGGATGACATCCGTAATATTTTCTGGAAAAAGATCAAATTCAGCTAGGCGTTTTTTTAAAGGCCCCCGCATTCCAAATGCACCTACATCAAGAAGAATGACTCTTCCTTGACCACGAATCAGGCTTACGCTACTCCAACCCAAGCCACCATGACATACAGACCTTCCGGGAAAACCTTGAATGAGCACATCTACTTGATAGTTTGACATATTATTATTTTATGGAAGGTGAATATGACTTATTTGCGAATTTTTCTACCATCTGTAATGTTTCGGGATTTAGTTCAATACCGTTGGCTAGTTGTTCTTCCATTTTTGCCAATTCAATCATTCCTGGAACAATGACGGGTTTTGAAGGATCCGCGGGTGGACTTTCAGTTAAGATATTTGCAAAGTCGGTCATCCTGTCTGATAACCATTGAGTAGAGCCCAATTTTTTAGTGTCTAGAAGAATAAAGAAATGACCAAGATTTTGGGGTTGGTCAGGGGCATCTTGCCAGGATTGGATATGTGTAAGGTAAGCAGCATTCGATAAAAGACCAGCAAACAGATCAACCATTAATGCGATGCCATAGCCTTTATGCCCGCCAACAGGAAGCAGAAAGCCATCTAGTGCAGATTTTGGGTCAGTGGTTGGTATACCTTTAGAGTCTGTACCCCATGTATCTGGAATTTGCCTACCCTGTTTAAATGCATCTCTAATTTTTGCTCGAGCGACAACACTCATTGCCATATCTAGAAGAAATGGTTTACCTCCGGGGTTCGGGACACCAAAACCAAGTGGACTGTTTCCTAATCTTGCATCCGAACCGCCCCATGGTGCAATGGTAGTCGTAGCATTACTACCAATCATCGTAGCGAAGCCCTTTTCAGCTGCGATTAAAGAGTATGGGGAGATTGGCCCAAAGTGATTACTTCCTCTAGCAAGACCGATACCAATACCGTACTCAGATGCAATCTCCATAACAGCATATAAAGATCGCATACCAACCAAAGGACCGACCCCATTATCACCATCGATTTTTATCATTGCTGGTGCAACTTTTTCAACTTGGATATTTGGTCTGGGATTGATTCCTTTTATAGCTAATCTCTCACCATAGGATTCAACACGACTCATTCCGTGAGTTGAAAGGCCAAAAAGATCGGCTAAAACAAGGACTTTTACAACCTCATTAGCATCTTCTGAAGATAGCCCTAAATTAGTGAATGCTTTAATCCCCAATTGGGTAAGCTCAGCTTTATTGATTCTCATATTCTTAGATTTCTATTTATTTTATTTTGAAGGCTTATTTTCCCATTATTGCTAAAAAACTTCAAAATTGAAGGATTTATTATTTTTCGATTAAATTTAATGATTGTTAAAGTTTTGTTTTATCATCAGTATAAAAAGAAGAGAGACTTTATGAATAATTTTCAATTTCACACTGCGTTAAATACTAGCTCTGCAAAAGAGGTATTTTCATCTAATGAAAATGCAAAATTTTTATCTGGGGGCATGACACTTTTGCCTTCGATGAAGCATGGATTAATTCAACCAGAACATTTGATTGATTTATGCAAAATTCCGAACTTGAATCAAATTAGAGATTCACAAGAATATTTGATCATTGGCGCGACTACAAAACACGATACCGTAGCAAATAGTGACATAGTAAAGTCGTCTATACCTGGACTGGCAATGTTGGCAAGTTTAATTGGCGATCCACAAGTTAGAGCAAGAGGAACTATCGGAGGGTCATTGGCCAATAACGATCCTGCAGCAGATTACCCTTCTGGGGCACTTGCTCTTAAAGCTCAAATTGTTACAGACAGAAGAGAAATATCTGCAGATGATTTTTTCACAGGCTTTTACTCCACAGCATTAGAAGAAGATGAAATCATTACAGAAATAAAGTTTGCTAAACCTGTAAAAAGTGTTTATGAAAAGTGCAAGCAATCCGCTTCAGGTTATGCTTTAGCTGGTGTTTTTATTGCCGTGTATCCAAATAATGAAATTCGAGTCGCTGTTACAGGTGTAGGGGCAGGTGTGTTTAGATGGAAAGAGGCTGAAGTTGCTTTTTTAGCTTCTGGTACTAAACCTGTTTTAGATAGAGATGATTTAATCAGTGATCTTCATGCACCTAGTGCGTATCGGGTCAACATGGCACAAGTTTTATTTAATAAAGCCGCATCCAAAATAAAAAATAATTAATAAGAGGTTTTCAATGCAAATTAAGGTGAATGGTCAAAGTCACGACTTGGCAGTACAAGATAATGCGTTACTAATTGAGGTCATCAGGGATCAATTACAGCTTACTGGAACGCACAATGGGTGCGATACAACACAGTGTGGTTGCTGTACAGTTTTAATGAATGAAACAGCCGTAAAGTCTTGTACTATTTTAGCTAAACAAGCAGAGGGTGCGTCTATTCAGACAATTGAAGGACTTGCTAAAGATCAGCTTCATCCTGTTCAGCAAGCCTTTTCTGAAGAACATGGATTGCAATGTGGTTACTGTACTCCTGGAATGATCATGAGTACTGTCTATTTATTGCAACGCCATCCAGATCCTACTGATGAACAAATTAAAGAGGGACTTGCAGGTAATATTTGTAGATGTACGGGGTATGTCAACATTATTAAAGCCGTTAAGTCTGCTGCAAAAAAAATACAGGACGCAACAATATGAATGCACCCCAAAAACTACTACGTAAAGAAGACTATCGCCTAATAACTGGGCAGGGAAAATTTACCTCTGATTGGTATTACGACGACATGTGCTACGCATATATGATTCGTTCACCGTATGCACACGGAATTATTCATTCTATTGATTATGAGCAAGTAAAAAATTCTCCTGGAGTTATTCGAGTTATAACTGCACAAGATGTTGAAGCTGCTGGAATGAAAACTCTTCCAACTGGTGCGACAATGCAAAACCCTGATGGTCAAAATCAAATTTTGGCTCCCATGCCAGTTCTTGCTACAGATAAGGTTCGCTTTGTTGGACAACCAATTGCAATGGTTATTGCCAAGACTTATGAAGAAGCCAAGAGAGCAGCTGAATTGGTTGATATGAATATTGAGACTCTGGAGGCTGTTACTTCCTTTGACTCAGCTACTGAAGCAAATGCACCCAAATTACATGATCACGTTGAAGGAAATTTATCCTTACATTTTGTTAAAGGTGATCAAGCAGCTACAGAAAAAGCGTTTGAGAATGCTACTTATGTAAGCAGTATGTCAGTAAAAAGCCAAAGATTGATTGGCTCGCCTATGGAGTTGAGATCAGTTGTTGCCAAGTACGATTCTTTAAGTGATCGTTATATTATTCATACCCCGAATCAGGGTATTTTAGGGATGTTGGGTGCTCTTGAGCATATTACTGGAATACCTAAATCACAAATTGATCTTCAAACTCAAGATGTGGGAGGTTCTTTTGGTATTCGTGGGGGCGCATTTAGTGAAAGTGCATTGTCTTTGTTAGCTGCCAAATTGGTAGGTAAACCCATTAAATGGGTTGGAACACGCTCTGAGATATTTTTGTCTGATTGGCATGGAAGAGGTCTTGAACTCAATGGCTTTATCGCTCTAGATTCAAACGGAAAGATTTTAGGCTTACGTTTTGAAAACAAGGCTGATCTTGGTGCCTATACATGTTATTTTGGATCATTCATTGGTGCTAGAAACGTCTCAATCACCATGAATGGTGTTTATGATATTCCTGCATTATCCATGTCCTCAGAACTGTACTTTACGAACACAGTGCCTGTCTCAGCTTATCGCGGAGCAGGGAGACCTGATATTGCATATGCTATTGAAAGATTGATTGACCATGCTGCGCATGAGCATGGTTTTGATCCTATAGAATTACGACGCAAGAATTTTATTCAGCCTCATCAATTTCCATACAACAATCAAATCGGCTCTGTCTATGACAGTGGTGAATTTGATCGTTTGTTAAATCGCGCATTAGAAATGAGTGACTATGCAAACTTTGAAGAACGCAGACAAAAAGCTTTAGCGAATAATAAATTAAGGGGGATTGGACTTGCTTATTTCTTAGAAGCTTCAGGTGCGGGAACAGCTCCTAAAGACCAAGTGATCGGACAGTTTACACAAGATGGAATATTGCAAATATTTGGTGTGACAGGAGCTTCTGGACAGGGTCATGAAACTTCTTTTTCACAGATCGTTGAAGAAAAAATTGGAATATCCCATGACCAAATTCAGTATTTTGCTGGTCAGTCCGATAAATTAATGGTTGGCAGTGGAACAGGTGGGTCAAGAACTCTTTATGGTGCTGGAAGTGCGATTGTTAATTTGTGCGAACAAATTCTTGAAAAAAGTAAGCCAATTGCAGCTCAATTAATGAAGGTTTCTATAGATCAGTTAACTTTTAGGAATGGAGCTTGGCATGCTGAAGGTGGAAATCCATTTTCAATTTCTGAAATTGCAAAGCAATTATTTGTTGAGGGACAACCTAATCAGCTAAATGCTACGGGTGAAGCATCTTCTGGGGCTACTTATCCAAATGGTTGTCATGTTGCAGAAGTCGAAATAGATCCGGATACTGGTGTTACAGAAATTATTCAGTACGTTGCTGTGGATGATGTTGGAGTGGCTATTTCTCCAACTTTAGTTCAAGGGCAGATACATGGTGGTATTGTTCAGGGAATTGGCCAAGCGTTTTATGAGCAGGCAATTTATGATGAATCTGGCCAATTATTAACTGGATCATTTATGGACTATGCGATGCCAAAAGCTGGTTGCTTGATGAATATTAAAACAGAAAAAATTGTTGTTCCTACCAAAAATAATATTTTGGGATCTAAAGGGGTGGGTGAATCAGGATGTTCCGGATCATTACCTACTCTTTCTAATGCGGTGATAAGTGCGCTTCGTCCAAAAGGGATCACAGAGATGGATATGCCATACACACCAGCAAAAGTATGGATGGCATTACAAAATAGTAATTAATCGTAGGTAATATTCGCTGATTTAATAACTTTACTCCAGCTATCTAGGTCTTGAACAATTTGTTTTTGCATTTGTGAAGGGGTCATGTTTACAGAATCATAACCCTCTTTACGAATAGCTTCCTGGACTGCTGGATCTTGAAGTGCTGTTTGAAATGCTGGTAACAATTTATCTAAAACAGCTTGGGGTAGTTTAGCTGGCCCAACAACTCCGAACCAAATACTTGCATCAAAATTAGGATATCCAGATTCTGCTAAGGTAGGCACATCAGGAAACATAGAACTTCTTTTAATTGAAGTAACCGCTAGTGCTTTGATACGCCCTGCTTGGATGTGGGCTGAAGCCGCACCGAGAGATGAGAACAAAAGAGGGACGTGTCCACCAATGAGTTCAACGATGGCTGGAGCACCCCCTTTGTATGGCACGTGTGTTAATTTAGTACCTGTTGCGATCTGAAATTGTTCAGCGGCAAGGTGTCCAACGCCGCCGATTCCAGAGGTTCCATAGCTCCAAGTTCCAGGCTTATCCTTCATCAATTCAATCAATTTTTTTACATTTGTCGCTGGAGAATTTGCTGGAGTTACTAACACTACTCCACCAACACCGACCATAGTTAAAGGGGTAAAGTCAGTAAGTGGGTTATATGGTGTTTTTTTCATTTTCGGCACAATTGTCATTGGGCCTGAATCAGTAATATGAAGGGTATAACCATCTGGAGCAGCTTTAGCCAAAATATCTGCAGCAATTGCTCCACCAGCACCAGGGTGATATTCCATAACAATAGATTGGCCTAATATTCGGCTCATGCGTTCTGACAAAGGTCTTATAAGGTTGTCAGCTGCTCCTCCTGGTGAATATCCAACAATCATACGAATAGGCTTATCTGGGTATTCTGCAAAACTTTGTGTTGAAAACAAAATAGCAAAAGCCCAAAGAAAAAACTTCATAAGATTTTTTGGATAAATAGCTATTTTCATAATCTTCCTTTAATTGTTCGAAAATACTGCTTCTTGATTACTAATACCTTTTATTTCAATCGCATTACCAGAAGGGTCAAATATCAGAAAAACATCTTGCTCTCTTGAGGTACCTTTAAATATGGTTTGTGCTGGCATGGCTATTTCTAATGAGTAAGAGTGAATTCTTTCAAGAATATTTTTGTATTCACTTGGATTGACCACAATACCAAAATGACGCAGAGGATAACGATTAGGAACTTCACCTATATAAAGACTTTGATGGGCTGCTTCTTCGGGAGATAGTTGCGCTACCAAATGGTGTCCAAAAAAGTTAAAGTCAATACGAATATTATTTTTCCTTGTGGCCTCGCAACCTAAAACCTCTGAGTAGAAAAAGAGAGTCTCTTCGATAGACTTGATTGGAATTGATAGATGAATCATATTCATGGGATCAGTACTATTGCACCTTTTGTATTACGACTCTCGATCATTTCATGGGCCTTTACTGCTTCTTTTAACGGTAAGACAGCTTCAATGTCTAAGCGAAATGAAGCATCACTTAGAATTTCAAAACTTTCTTTAGCCATTGCTTGTAAATCATTTTTGTCGGCTATGTAGGTTCTAAGGGTAGGTCTACATATCCAAAGGGATTTTGCATGCAATGTTTGTAATGCAAAATTTTCAACTTGCCCTGATGCTGTACCAAAATTAATGGCAAGACCTTTAGGTTCTAGACATTTTAATGAATCCATAAAAGTATCTTTACCCACTGATTCGAAAACAACTTTTACGCCTTTATTTTTTGTAATATCTAAGATCTCATCAGCGAAATTATGCGTTGAATAATTAATCACATGATCTGCCTCTAGAGACTTCACGAATTCGACTTTTTGATCAGATCCTGCGGTGGCAAATACTTCTAGCCCCATTCTTTTTGCCCATTGAACTAGGACTTGTCCAGCGCCGCCAGCTGCCGCATGAATTAAGACTTTATCTCCAGCAACAAGAGGGCGCATTTGCTTGAGTAAATATTGTGCAGTCATAACGCGAACAAATCCTGCAGCACATCTCTCATCTGAAATCTGTTGAGGAATATGAACGAGTCGATCTGAGGCGACTGCAACATGAGAACAATATGTTCCTACTCCAGCATTCGTGTAAGTTACACGATCACCAACTTTTACCTCAGTAACATTTGCACCGATGGCTTCAACAACACCAACTCCATGAACACCTGTGATAAAAGGTGGTTCAGGATTGTGGGCATGAGATTGACCTGCCCTAAGATATATATCTACATAATTAACGCCAATAGCAGTTTGACGAATTAATGCTTCATTTAATTGAGGTTTTGGCATTTCCATTTCTGAATAAACCATAACCTCTGGACCGCCAAGTTGAGTCACCATCATGGCATAGCATGAATGATCCATACTGTCTCCCGTATTTTTAGTTTTTCTTAATTTAACATATTAAGTATTTGATTAACGCTAGTTCTAGTAGATACCCTGATAGTTACTCTTTAAAAAGTAAAAAGCCCGAAAGTTTTTCAACTTTCAGGCTTTAATAAATAATTAAAATTATTTTAGATTCAGCGTTACTTCTATGTTTCCGCGAGTAGCGTTGGAGTAGGGACATATTTGATGAGCTGAATTGATTAAATCTTGCGCAACTTCGTTCTCTAGACCGGGAAGATGAATATCTAATTTAACCGCAATACCAAAACCTTGTGGAATGGGTCCGATATCAACTGCCGCATCAATACTTGTATCAGCTGGAACGCTGACCTTCTTTTGCGCTGCTACATGACGTATTGCGCCCATGAAACACGCTGAATAGCCTGCTGCAAATAGTTGTTCTGGATTAGTAGCTGCGCCTGAACCGCCCATTTCTTTGGGAACTGCTAGTTGAACATCAAGTAATTTATCACTGCTGATAGCTTTACCATCACGACCGCCAGTTGTATGTGTATAAGCTGTATAGATAGTTTTTTCAAGTTTTTGAGTCATATTTTTTCCTTTAAGTTAAGCGAGAATTGCAGGTAATTGGCTTACTAATTTAGCGCGTTCTTTTGTTCCAGATCCCGCTAAAGCAAATCCTAATAATGCATTATTCTCATCAATAAATTTTCCAATGATTCCGTCTTCAATAGTTTCTATTTGCCAAGTTCCAGCCGATCCAGCAGCAGGAGGAGAGACCACAAGAGGAAGTGCTGGAGTTTTTACCATCACTGGCATTGGTGGGTATTCTAAAATTTTGCTTTCCCCAAGAATATTGGCAGCTAATATTTTTGCAGAATGCATGATTGGCATTACGTAAGGTAATACAAGTTCTTCGATTTCTACACAATCTCCAATTGCAAAAATATCGGCATCACTTGTTTGCATCATCCGATTTGTTTTAATTCCTCTTTGAGTTGCTAGACCGGCATCTAGTGCTAATTTAATGTTTGGTCTTAACCCAACGGCACTTAATACAAGATCAACTTCTGTGAAACTACCATTATCAAAAACAACTTGATAACAATTTGTATCAGATCTTCGAACTTCCGTAGTTGATTTTTGTAAATGCCAAACAACTCCTAAAGCCTCTAGTTTTTCTCGCAAAACATCAGCAATCTCAGTCGGTAAGAGTCTGCCAAGTGGTTGAGAAGATAAATCAATTACCTCAACCGCATAACCGCCAATACTTAGGTCGTTAGCAAATTCACAACCTATTAATCCAGCACCTAATATTGCCACTCTTGAATTAGGCGCTAATTTTTCTCTGAATGTGGCGTAATCAGATATTTGATTGATTGATAAAATATCATTCACGCCATCACCTAATAATTTCAAACGAATAGGATCTGCTCCAGTTGCCAAAATTAATTTTGAGTAGCCAAGCTTAGTAACTTTTCCAGAGGATTCGATTTCAATTGAGTGAAGCTTTTTATCGATTGATATAACTTTCGTGTTTGCACGAAGATCAAATTTCAATTGATCGATCATTTTCTCTTTTGGAGTTGTAATCAATTGACTAGCATTTTTTTGATTAGCAAATGCTGTTGACAACATCGGTTTAGAATAAAAATCACCATCTTCTTCGGTAATAAGCGTTATTTTTATTTCAGGGTCGAGTTTACGAATCTCTCTTAAACTTGTATAAGCAGCTAACCCACTACCAATAATGACAATTGAAGCATCCATATTTAAATCCCTTTTTATGATTTAATTACTACCATTTCAAAATCAGACTTTGCTACACCACAATCAGGGCAGCTCCAATCATCTGGTATTTGTTCGAAAGGTGTTCCTGGCGCAATACCATCTTCTGGTATACCTTTTGCCTCATCATAAATAAAGCCACAAACTATACATTCCCAAGTTTTCATCTTATTTCCTTTCTGTGTTTATAAATTAGCGTGAAGCATTCAATTGGTTTAAAGCTTGTTGGTAATGATTTGCATGACGCTCTTCAACTTTAGCAAGAGCTGCAAAGCGTTTAGCTGCTTTAGCTAATACTGCCTTAAATTGCTCTGCATGAATCTTAGATTCTGCAATTTGCTCATCAATCTCAACGATTGCATCATTATTACCTTCTTCTTCAGCAGTTTTACGAAATCCAGGATACATTTCTGTGTATTCGTAAGTTTCTCCCTCGATTGCGATTTGTAAAGCTTTTGCAGGGGTAATTTGATCTGCAGGATACAAAAGGTCTAAATGTCCAAACGCATGAGCAATTTCTTGATCTGCAGTTGCTTCAAAGGTTTTAGCAGTTTCTTCATCGCCTTGTGCTCTAGCAAGTTTTGCAAAATATCGATATTTGATATGCGCCATTGATTCTCCAGCAAATGCTGATTCAAGATTTTGATAAGTTTTGATTTCTGGTCGTTTCATTTTAATTCTCCTAAAAGTGGTGAACAATTACTGTTTAACTACTACAGGATGAATTCTGAATGAATTGATTTAATCAGTCTAATGAATTAAAATGATATTTATAATCAATTAAATTGATAACAATATTTAGGCTTCATTATATGAATCGAAACTTACCCTCATTACGGCAGTTACAGTACTTAGTGGCATTAAGTGAAACGCTTAATTTCACTCAGGCTGCAGATATTTGTTTTGTTGGCCAATCAACTTTAAGCACCGGAATAAAGGAGCTTGAAGACACATTGGGAAGTCAGCTTGTAGAACGTGACAGACAAAAGGTATCTCTGACACCAATAGGTTTAGAGGTGCTAGAGCGAGCAAGGGCTATCTTAGTTGCCGGTGAAGATATGCTGGAGTTTATTCAGAGCAAAACAGGTTCTTCAAAAGGTGTAGTTCGTTTGGGAGCGATCCCTACTATTGCCCCTTTTTTATTACCCAAGGTATTACCGCCATTAAGAAGTACGTTTCCTGATTTAAAGTTAATCCTGCGAGAAGATTTAACGCAAAATTTGTTATATAAGTTAAAAAATCATGAGCTTGATTTTGCAATCATAGCCTTACCTTACGACACGGAAGGTCTTTTAGTAAAAGAAATTTTTAATGATGAGTTTTGGTTAATAGGTCATCCGAACGATAAATCTCTTAAAAATAAGGATATTCGTATTACTCAAAATATGTCTGATCAAATCATGCTTTTAGAGGAAGGGCATTGTCTTAGAGAGCACACCCTAATGGCGTGTAAGAGATCAGAGATAAAGCAAACTCATGGCATTGAGGCAACTAGTATATTGACTCTTGTACAAATGGTTGAGTTTGGAATGGGGCTAGCATTACTTCCAGAAATGGCACTCAAAGCTGGCATTTTAAAAAATACTAATTTAATTGCTAGGCCATTGCTACATCCAGCACCAAAAAGAAAAATAGCATTAGTTGCTAGAATGACGACTGCACGTATCGATTTATACACACATTTATTGGAATTATTAAAAAGTCTTTCATGAGCCCACAATTTCAATATGTAGAATGGCAACAAAATGATAAAAATTTTAAATACCGTTGGTATTCTGAGGCTGAGTCTTCTCCACCCTCTGAACTATTGTTGATTGATGACACAATAACAGCTAAACAAGCTCTAGAGAATGCTCGTCAAGGCATTGGTATGCTTTGGGTGGGCGATTATCAAAATGGTAGAAATTTATTACAAGCTTTAGCTAGAAGAATAGATAAACCCCCAAGAGTAGGGGCCTTAAAAAAAGAGCTTGAACCATCATTACGTTTCGCAAATCATCGCCAACAACAGAAAACACGTGCGGAATTACTTGGAAAGATACTTATCGCATTAAATGAAAATTTTGTAATTGAGTTAAGGCGAGGGCAAGATGTTTCTTTAGCCTGCACGGAAGTTCTTGGAGAAATTACAGAAGGTATTGTTATGCCTCTTAAGCAACTATTGGCCATTGTTAGTGCGCATGAATGGCGAAAGAAAGGAGTTTTCTTACCAAGTATTCAAGATAAGATTACACCCCATTTTGGAGTGTTCTCACCAGTACGTGGGGAGTATTTGGAATTGGTGAATGCAGCGAAATTACCTCAAGAATGTGATCTTGCATTTGATATTGGTACTGGTACTGGAATTTTATCAATTGCGCTTGCTAAAAAAGGCGTTCCCAAAATCGTCGCAACAGATATTGATCAGCGTGCTATTGCATGTGCGCAAGAAAATATAACCAAGCTTGGTATGCAAGACAAAATTGAATTGATTCAAAGTAGTTTATTTCCGCAGGGTAAGGCAAATTTAATCATTTGCAATCCACCATGGTTACCTGGGCAACCAAGCTCTTCTATTGAGAATGCAATTTTTGATGTGGATTCAAAATTTTTAAAAGAATTTTTATTGCATTCTCGCGAACATCTTCATGAAAATGGTCAGGTTTGGTTGATTCTGTCAGATTTAGCAGAACACTTGGGATTGCGAACAAGTCAAGATTTAGTGCAGTGGATAGCCAAAGGTGGCTTATCGGTATTAAATAAAATGGATATTAAAGCTAAACACCCTAAAACTAAAAACGCAGATGATCCATTGCATTTTGCAAGAGTTAAAGAAACCACATCCCTATGGATTTTAAAAGCGGAACATCAACCTAGTTAGTAAGCCTAGTCCAACTTGATATTTGCAGATTTAATCGCTTTTGACCAAGATGTAATTTCTTGATTGAGTAATTTTGTCATTTCAGCTGGTGGTAAGTAGCGGAGTTCAACACCTGCAGCATCTGCTCTTTGTTTGACCTCTGGCAACTCTAAGCCAGCTTTGACAGATTGTGAAAGTTTTTCAATTATATTGGGTGGTGTTCCTGCAGCTACATAAAGAGCAACCCATGACTCTAATTGAAAACCAGGTAGCCCTGCTTCAGCAACTGTCGGCACAGTTGGCATCATAGGATGTCTACTTTTACCAGTAACTGCTAGAGCTTTAAGTTTTCCAGTCTGAACATGTCCCATTACTGATGGGGGCGTTGTGATAAATACTTGAACTTGTCCTGCCAAGACATCTTGTATCGCTGCGCCAGACCCTTTATATGGAACGTGCACCATATCTATACCTGTTTGTTGCTTAAAGATTTCAGTTCCAATATGAGAAACAGAGCCATTACCCTGAGATGCATAGTTTAGTTTTCCAGGGTTTGCTTTTGCATAAGCAATAAATTCTTTTAAATTGTTTACTGGTAAAGAAGGATGAACAGCAATGACATTGGTAGCGACGGTGATAAGACCGATGGGTGTTAAGTCTTTTAGGCTCCAAGGTAATTTATCTTGAAGAATTGGATTTGCAACATGATATCCGGAATAAGACACTAAGATTGAGTAACCATCTTTAGCGCCTTTTGCCACTTGTTGGTAGGCTACATTGCCACTTCCCCCAGGTTTATTATCAACAATCACAGTTTGGTGAAGGATTTGGCTCAGCGGATCACTAACTAATCTAGCTGAAGTATCAACTAGACCGCCAGGAGGGTTTGGAACGATTAAAGATATCGCTCTATCAGGATAGTTGTCTGCTTGACTAAAACTAGCAACAGAAAACATTAAACAAACTAGTACAAATTTGATAAAGTATTTAATCAACATAGGTGTCCTATTTATCCTTATTTATTTGTCAATTATTATTGCATAATTCATTGAATCGCTCTGTTATCAATTATTAATAAAAGGAGTTGCCGTGGGTTGTTTGAGTGGAATAAAAGTTTTGGAATTGGGCCAATTAATTGCCGGGCCATTTACTGGCAAAACCCTGGCTGATTTTGGTGCGGAAGTTATAAAAGTTGAAACCCCCGTCACTGGCGACGCTTTGCGCAAATGGCGCTTATTAAAAAATGGCACATCTGTATGGTGGCAGGTTCAATCGCGTAATAAGAATTCAATTTCATTAGATTTAAAAACTCCTGAAGCGCAAAATATTATTCGAAGTTTAGTGAAGGAGTGTGATGTTCTCATAGAAAACTTCCGACCTGGAACTCTGGAAGAGTGGGGACTTGATCCAAAAGACTTAATGAGCATTAATCCAAAACTGATTGTTTTGCGAATCAGTGGTTATGGGCAAACTGGACCTTATAGAGATAGACCTGGTTTTGGTGTTGTTGCAGAAGCAATGGGCGGGTTGCGTCATTTAACTGCAGAGCCAGGTAGGGTTCCAGTTCGGGTAGGGGTGAGTATTGGAGATACTCTAGCAGCGCTTCATGGAGTGATTGGTATATTACTAGCTTTACATGAACGTCATCAAAGTGGCTTAGGTCAAGTCATTGATATTGCGCTTTTTGAAGCAGTATTTAATTGCATGGAAAGTTTGTTACCAGAATACAGTGCATTTGGGGAAGTGCGTCAGGCTGCTGGAAGCGCACTTCCAGGAATTGCTCCATCGAATGCCTATCTTTGTAAAGATGGTTCTTATGTCCTAATCGCAGGGAATGGCGATAGTATTTTTAAACGTTTAATGAATGCTATCGGACAATCAGAAATGGCAAACAATCCTGAATATGCAGATAACACTGGGCGAGTAAAACATATAGTATTGATTGATCAGGTTATTGGCGATTGGACAATACTTCATGATGTTGCTGATGTACTAAACATTTTAGAAACAGCTAAAGTTCCAGCTGGAAAAATTTATACTGCGGCAGATATAGCTCATGACCCTCACTTTATTGCAAGAGAAATGATTCTTTCGCAAAAGGAAGAAGATGGTTCAGAGTTATTAGTTCCAGGAATTGTTCCAAAATTATCGAGAACCCCAGGAGCAATTCATCGAAAAGCTCCTGAGATTGGTCAAGATAATGAAAAGGTCTTAAAAGATATTGGACTATCCGATGAGCAGATCAATGCTTTGTATGAAAAGGGAATTATTTGGTCTGACAAGAGTAGAGATGAAAAGTAAGATACCAAAAATTCTTTTTGGGGTATTCATTTTTTCATTAGTTTCTAATACTTTTGGGCAAAATAGTTCTGCACTTGCGGAGTATTTGCCTGAGAGTGCTTCAGGGATCAGTTCCAAAAAAATAGCATTTGCTAAAAGTGAAATGATCTCAAGTGCTAACAGCTTTATATCGGACGCTGGTATTCAAATTCTAAATCGTGGTGGAAATGCAGTTGATGCAGCAGTTGCAAGCGCCATTATGGTAACTCTAGTTGAGCCTCAGTCAGCGGGTATCGGTGGTGGAGGTTTTATCCTTTACTTTAACCGTCAACTTCAATTGTTGACAAGTTTTGATGGTAGGGAAACTGCTCCAAGTGGGGCAGATGAGAATTTATTTCTGGATGAAAACCGTGAACCATTAACTTATGCTCAAGCAGTTAATAATGGAAATTCAGTAGGTGTTCCAGGCTTGTTAAAAGCTTTAGAAATGATGCATAAAAAACATGGCAAATTGCCATGGAAAGATCTATTTCAACCCACTATTGAATTAGCTGAAAAGGGTTTCCAGATATCTCCAAGATTATTTAAGCTAATTCTAAGCGACCCTTTTTTAAGACAATCCGAGCAAGGGAAAAGATATTTTTATGATCAATATGGGAATCCAAGAGCTGTTGGTACTGTTTTAAAAAATCCAGATTTAGCCAATGTATTACGTGAAATTTCAACTAAAGGGGTTACTGCTTTTTATGAAGGCAACATTGCTAAAGATATGGTTTTAGCAGTTAGAGCTCATCCCAAACCAGGAAAATTAGTTATTGATGATCTTAAAAAGTATCAAGCAAAAGAAAGACCAGTTATTTGTGGACCCTATCGATCATGGAAAATTTGTGGAATGGGACCTCCTTCGTCAGGCGGCATTACTACACTTCAGATACTGGGTATTTTAGAAAAAGAAAATCTATCAGGATTAGAGCCTAACTCAGTCCCCTCTATACACCTCTTTTCTGAGGCGGGAAGATTAGCTTTTGCAGACAGAGACCTTTACATAGCTGATCCAGACTTTATAAAGGTTCCTTTTCAAGAGATGCTAGACCCTTTTTACTTGTCTCAAAGAAGAAATTTAATTGATGAAAATCGTAGTATGGGAATTGCAAAAGCTGGCGCACTACCAAGCCAAAAGGTACAGTTGCAAAAAGATAACAGTATAGAAATTCCTTCTACTAGTCATATTTCAATCGTTGACAAAGAGGGTAATGCAATCTCTATGACACTTAGCGTGGCTGCTGCTTTTGGTTCCAGAATAATGACGGATGGTTTTTTTCTAAATAACGAAATAACTGATTTTTCATTCTTACCAGAAAAAGATGGTAAAAAAGTATTGAATAGAGTTCAGGCAAATAAAAGGCCTAGAAGTGCGATGTCACCTACATTTGTTTTTGATCAAAACAACAGGTTATATATGGTTATTGGTTCAGCAGGAGGACCTGCGATTATTAATTATGTAGCTAAAGCAATCATTGGAGTCGTTGATTGGCACCTTGATATTCAAAATGCAGTTTCTTTACCGAATTTTGGGAGTAGGAATCAAGAGACAGATATTGAAATGACCAGAATTCCTCGTAATACAATATTGCAACTGGAAAAAATGAACCACTCTATCAAGGAGTGGGAAATGACAAGTGGAACAAATGCAATTGTTATTGATGAATTTGGTGGCTTGTGGGGTGGCGTTGATCCAAGAAGAGAAGGCTTAGCAATAGGCCATTAAAAATAAAGTGAGACAAAGTTATGCATAAAAAAACCAATGGTAGTTGGGTTGAATCAGCCAATATTGAGGGCTGTGATTTTCCTATTGAAAATTTACCTTATGGTTGTTTTCAGATCAAAAATGATGCTTCATCAAAGCAATTGCTTGGCACTGCTATTGGTGATCAAATTTTGCCTTTATCTGGACTAAGTCAAAAGATTGAAATTCCTCATGACATAAAGATAGGCTTTAGTCTGTTTGATGAAGTTAATTTAAATGCTTTTATGGCTTTACCAGAATCGATTCAGGATAACTGTCGATTATTTTTGATAGATCTATTAAAGCATGGGAGCATCCATGAAAATCAACTTAAGCCTTTGTTGATTTCTCAGTCTAGCGTGGAAATGTTATTGCCGTGCAAAATCCCTGACTTTACTGATTTTTACTCGGGGATACACCATGCTACTAATGTTGGATTAATGCTAAGACCTGATCAGCCTTTAAATCCAAATTATGACTGGATTCCGGTAGCGTATCATGGGCGCTCTTCTTCCATCATTCCCTCCGGTGTGCCAGTTATAAGGCCTAAGGGTCAGACGCGAGCAAGTGGTGGAAAGCCTCCATACTTTCAAACATCAAGAAAATTGGATTATGAATTAGAGCTAGGTATTTTTATTGGCCAGTCAAATCCACAGGGGCAGCCTATAGAAATTAATCAAGCCGAACAACATTTTTTTGGAATGTGTCTATTGAATGATTGGTCTGCAAGGGATATACAAGCTTGGGAGGCCGCACCATTAGGGCCATTTTTAGCAAAGAATTTTGCAACAAGCATTTCACCCTGGATTGTTACTAGAAAAGCACTCGAACCATTCAGAAAATCTTGGGTAAGGTCAGAAAATGCCCCAAGTGCGTTGCCATACTTAGACTCTACTTATAACAAGGAGCAGGGTGCTATTGAGGTTCATTTGGAAATATTTTTGCAAACAACTTTGATGAAGGAAAAATCTATAGCTCCTCAAAAAATTGCATACTCTGAATATAGTTCCGCGGCGTATTGGACTGTTGCTCAGTTGATAACTCATCACGCAAGTAATGGTTGTAATATGAATTCTGGTGACTTGTTGGGAACTGGAACCTTATCTGGAAAATTAGCCGAACAAGCTGGCTCTCTCCTAGAACTAAGTCAAGGTGGAAAAATGCCAATAAATCTTTCCAATGGTGAGCAGAGAACTTTTTTAGAAGATGGCGATACAGTTATTTTTAAAGCTTTTTGTGAGTCTAATAACGCTGCGCGTATCGGCTTTGGGGAGTGTAGATCTGAGATAAAAGCTAATCCACTACCTAATTGACCAGATTTTGAGCCTCTAGGTAGGATGATTCCCAGACACTTTGTAAATCTGATATTAGTTTCTCAAAGTTAGGATGGGGATTTTCTTTAATCTCAGTTTCAATAAAAATGCAATGTTCCATGATCCCTTGCATCCCTAAAAAAGAAGCTGACCCTTTTATGTAATGAGCTTGTTTACGAATATTTTCTGAATCTTTTTTGCTTAAACTTGAAATTAATGTGTTTTTCCCAGAAGTATCGGGGTCGAAAAAATCATCTATGAGTTTTTTCAATTTCGATTTTTCAATAAAGCTACCTAATTTATTAAATTGTTCTAGATTGATGGTTTGCATGTAAGAATAAATAGTATCTTATGGTTTCTTATTATCTTAATTCAAAAAATCTCTTTTTCTGTAATTTATAAAATAAAAAATTACTCATTCATTATAAAATTTGTAATGAATGAGTATTTTGAATATATCTACAGCAAATTTGCTTTTTCGTGCTTCTAATTATCAGATTGTTGTTGAATTTCTTTTGTATTGCCCAAAATCTTGATAGTTACACGACGATTTCTATATCTACCTTCTTCGGTATTATTAGACTCTATTGGTTGATTTGCTGCATAGCCAATGGCTGTTAATTGGCTTTCTTGAACTCCATTAGCAATGAGTGCTCTAACAACACTACTCGCTCTTGCGGATGAAAGTTCCCAGTTGGATGGATACAATCCAGAATTGATTTTATTGTTATCAGTATGGCCTTCAACTTGAATCATATTGGGATATTTTTTTAATACATCAGATATTTGTCTTAAATCCATATCGAAATTAGGATCAATTTGAGCTTGGCCAGATTTAAAAAGCAAACTATCGTTAATAATGATAGTTATACCTTCTTTAATTTTGATAATTTTAATTTTTTTATCAGCAACTAAAGGTGCCAAATCATTTTGAAGCTGTTGACCAATTTCAAGTAAACGGTCCTCTTTATTAAGGCTTAGATCTATTAAAGAATTTGTTTTTTGTGAATCAAAGATGATGTTTTTATTTTCAGCATTCTTTACATTCAGAGCAATACTTAAAGAATCAGAAAGCGATTTAAATTTTGACTCTTCAACGTTAGAAACTGAATACATTACAACAAAAACTGCAAATAATAGAGTTATAAAGTCAGCATAAGGTAGTAGCCAGCGATTTGTATCGTCTACTTCATCATCGTTATCTAATACCGTATTAGAATTTTTACTATTCCTCATCAGAATACCAATGGCTCTTTATATGTTCTTTGATAATTAAAGAATGTTCACCCTCAGAAATGAGATATAGTGCTTCGGCAATCATTTCTCTTTTAAGAATCTCGTGTTGAAGAGAGTATTTTAATTTGTTGGCTATTGGAAGAAAGACCAAATTCGATAAGCCTACTCCGTAAAGAGTTGATACAAAAGCAATAGCAATGCCGCTGCCTAGAAGTTCAGGCTCACCAAGATGGCTCATGACTCGAATGAGTCCCATAACAGCACCCAAGATTCCAATTGTTGGAGCATATCCTCCAGCAGCTTCCCAAACTTTTATCGCTAATTTACTCGCTCGCTCATAACTATTGATATCTGTTTTTAAGATTTCTGAAATTTGAGTACGCGATTTAAAGTCTGCTAGTAAAACCAATCCTCGAGTGATGAAGGGGTCTGCGGCACTATCAAGATGCATTTCAAGTTTATGAAGACCTTCAAGTCGAGCGGTTTTTGCCCATACATCTATTGAGTTAAGTAGATCATCACAAAATTCTTTATCAGGGATAAATGCACGTTTCATGAGGCGCATAGCGCGCAGAACTCTTGGAAATCCAAATTGCAAAATAACAGCACCAGCAGTACCACCGACAGTAACGATAAATGCCGTTGGTTGAAGGAGGGATTGTATTAACCCACCCTCTAAAATATGACTGGCTATGATTGCAACAATTGCAATCAATAAGCCAATTAAACTACCCCAGTCCATTTCTGGGCCCTCAAGATACCACGCATCCTAGCAATTGCTTGGCTGTGTAATTGTGAAACACGAGATTCGGTAATACCCATAACAGCGCCAATCTCCTTTAGATTTAATTCCTGTTCATAATAAAGACCCATTAAAAGTTTCTCTCTATCGGGTAAATTATCAATCGCTTTAATAACTGCCGCTCTAAATCCAACATTAATAAGTGCTTGTAAGGGATCTTGAGACGCGTCAGAGTAAAAACGATCTAAAAAGTGGTCTGCGTTCTCGCTATCACTATCATGAAAGTCATCAAAATATATTAATTGATGACCTGCACCATCCGTTAATATTTGTTGATATTCATTCAAAGAAATTTGCATCTTTTTGGCTGCTTCAGATTCTGTTGGTGGACGAGCTAGTTCTTGTTGAAGCTCATTGAGTACCATTTCAACCTTACGCATGTTTTTACGAATACCACGTGGCATCCAATCACTCTCTCGGAGTTGATCTAACATGGCGCCTCTGATTCTTTGGACAGCATATGTTTCAAATTGTGCCAGAGCAGTCTCTTCATACTTCGATAGTGCATCAAGAAGGCCAATCATTCCAGCTTGAATTAAATCATCTACTTCTACATTGGGAGGAAGTTTAGCTTTTAGTTGATGCGCTAATTTTTTTACCAAATGCATGTGTTCTTTAAACACAATGTCGCGATCTGCACGTCCTTTCGCATCGTACATGTTAGTGCTCCAATACTAATGATTGAGGGGTTGAAGGCTTTGCTACATATTGTTGCTTAAGCTTTTGGTCTGTCAGGAGCTCAGTAATGTTTTTAAAAGCATTTGCAGATTTTGATAGTGGAAAAGCGTCAATAATAGATTTTCCAAGTAATTGAGATTTGCTTAGATACTCATCATTTGGAATATTTCCAAGAAAACTCAGTGGAATGGATAAGTAATTTTTTGCCGCATTAGAAATATTTTTATATATTAATTGAGATTGAATTTCATCTGATTGATGAACGAGTAAAGATACTTTTTTTCTTCCAACCGTATTAGCTATATGTTTAAGCTGGCTGTAGCCACTTTTTATAGAGTTTGGAGAGCTTGAAACAATCAAAATAACATCACTTTCAGAATATTCTGGAATCAAAAAAGGATTATCTAGTCTTAATTCAGAATCTAATAACCAAATATTAGATTCCTCGTTAAGTGATTTGATATTACTAGATAAAAGCTCTAATTTCGAGGTTTGATTCAACATTTCTTGAGTTGGTTGTCGTCCCAAATGACTAACTCTACCCCCTTGCATAAATTCATAGTAAGCATTTTCAATAGGTTTGTTTTGTACAGACAAATCCCAAAGGTTATAGGTTATTAATTGGGTTAATTTAGAACTAACACCAGAATAATCAATTCTTGTATCAAGCAGATGTGTGCTATTTCCCATACGAATAAGGGTAGATGCCAAGTTAAAAATAAGGTTATTTTTATGTGTGGCTGGAATAGCAGAAAGCACCACAAATTTCTTTGTGTCTTGCTTACCTAGCATACGCCTAAGTCCTGCTGCTTGATCTTCCAACATACTATGCAACATAAATACCCCTTACATTACCATCCTCACGTGCTGACTTGGTTGACATTAACGTAGATAGTTCAGATTCCTCGTATTGATTATTTTCATCAGTAATTGCTTTTTTGAAGGCATTTTCAACTAATGATTTTGCATTTGCAATCTCGAGATCCTCAGGAACACGTTGACCTGTCCCCATATAGAATAACTTGATTTTTTGACGAAGTACTACATCAATTGTGTTGCTAAGCCTTGCTGCTTCATCTAATTTAGTCAAAATACAGCCTTCAACTCCAGATCCTCTATATGCAGAAACTACTTCATTCAGAGTTTCAATATTGCTTGTTGTGTTTAAGCAAAGTAGTCTTTTCACAGGGAATTTTGTACCACTCAACATGGAAATTTGTTCCGTTACCATTTGGTCTCTTTGACTCATTCCCACTGTATCAATTAAAACCATGTGTTTTGACTTTAATTCTTCTAGGGCAATCCTTAAATCAACTTCATCCTTAACAGAGTGAACAATAACCCCCAAAATTTTTCCGTAAATTCTCAATTGTTCGTGTGCACCAATTCTGTAGCCGTCAGTGGTAATGAGGGCAAGATTCTTAGTTCCATGACGCATAACGTATCTTGCTGCTAACTTCGCAGTTGTTGTTGTCTTTCCGACACCTGTTGGGCCAACCAAAGCATATACACCCCCTTGATCAAGAAATTGCTCTTCTCCTTGTATAGCTGAAAGATTTCTAATAAGAACATTCTTAGACCATACTAGTCCCTCTTCAACAGTCATTTGACTTGGAGCATTTTCAGAAAGATATCTAGACAAACTTGCGCTAAATCCGATATTAAGAAGCTCTCTTAATATCCCATTTTTTGCTGGGGATTTACTTTGATTGCCAACCCATGAAATTTCTGCAATTTGAGACTCTAATGAGTTTCTCATTGCTCTTAATTCACCCATTAACTCTGATATATCAGGCATCACCTTAGCAGGAGATTGAGGCCTGATTGTCATTTGAGGCTCAGTTCGTAACATTGGAGGAGTTGTAATGGTTTGCTCAGTACTTTCAATAATGCCATTAAAGTCTCTAGCACTACATGCAAGTATCTCTATACCTTGTGGCACTGATCTATTAGAAAGAATCATAGCCTCGGGACCGAGAGCCATTCTGACTAATCCGAGTGCTTCACGGCCATTGATTCCTATAAAACGTTGAACTTTCATCCAAGTGCTCCTACGAGGTTAGTTACTTTTATTGATCTATTGTCTGGTAATTCAGCTTGCGATAAAACACGAAGTTGAGGTAATGCTCTTCGCAAGAATTTTGAAAGGGTATTTCTTAATTGATGTGGCACTAATAAAACAGGTGAGTGACCTAATTGCTCTTGTATTTGAGCTGCTTCTATTGTTTGACGAACAAGCGTATCAGCCAAACCTGGTTCTAGACCAGAGTCACCAGCTTGGTTAGTTTGTAAGTTTTGTAATAGTAATTTTTCTAATCTTGAATCTAAAGTCATCACTGGTAGTTCAGTATTGCCTGGAGCTAATTGCTGCACAATTGATCTTCCTAAAGCTACTCGAACCTGAGAAGTTAGGAAGTTTGGATCTTGAGATTGCGGAGCATATTCAATTAAGGTTTCAACGATCGTAAACATATCCCTTATGTTGACGCCTTCAGCTAATAGATTTTGTAAAACTTTGTGAACAACATTTAATGGCAAGGCTTTTGGTGTTAAGTCATCAGCAAGTTTCGGTACCTCTTTATTAAGGTGTTCTAAAAGTGCTTGAAGCTCTTGGCGACCTAGTAATTCTGAAGCGTGCATTGATATCAAATGATTTAGATGAGTCGCTATCACTGAACCAGCATCGACTACTGTATAACCTAAAGCTTGTGCTTGGTCTCTTATGTTTGCATCAATCCATATAGCAGGTAATCCGAAAGCGGGATCTGTAGTTACTGTTCCTGCTAACTCTCCTGAAACTAAACCAGGGTTAATTGCCATAAATTGGCCTACATGTGCCTCACCAACTCCAATTTCTACACCCTTTAGAGTAATCCTATAGGCAGTTGGTCTAAGTTCTAGGTTATCTCTAATATGAACTGAAGGTGGGAGGAAGCCAATTTCTTGGGCAAACTTTTTACGGATTCCTTTAATACGGCTAAGGAGTTCACCATTTTGATTTTTGTCTACCAAGCTAATTAAGCGATAGCCTACTTCAAGTCCTAATGTTTGAATTGGGGTAACGTCTTTCCAGGTAGCTTCTTCTAATTCTGAAGCTGCAACGGGAGCTTTAACCTGTGTTGCAGGTTGTTGCTCCCTCGCCATTTTTTTCGCGAAGAAATAAGCGGCACCGCCAAGTATTGATGCAAAGAGTAAGAAAGAAAAATGTGGCATTTTTGGAATCAATCCCATTACACCTACAATTCCTGCTGTGATATATAAAACTTGAGTTCTTTTAAAGATTTGATTAACAAGTTGATTACTAATGTCTTGGTCACTTGCAACTCTTGAAACTACTGCGCCGGCAGCAAGAGAAATTACTAAAGATGGGATTTGTGCTACAAGACCGTCACCAATTGCGAGCAAGGTATATGTTTCAAGAGCTCTTGAAAAATCTAAACTATGTTGCATCGTTCCGACTAAGAGACCACCGATCATATTAACTACTGTAATGACAATACCAGCAACCGCGTCACCACGAACGTATTTACTAGCACCGTCCATAGCTCCATAAAATTCTGCTTCCTGAGCAACTTCAGTTCTTCTTTTACGAGCATCCGCTTCACCAATTAAGCCAGCATTTAAGTCTGCATCAATCGCCATCTGCTTTCCAGGCATAGCATCTAAAGCAAATCTAGCGCCAACTTCAGCGATACGTCCCGCACCCTTAGTAACAACTACGAAGTTGATGATGGTCAAAATGATGAACACAACAGTACCGACTAAATAATTTCCACCGATCAAGAAGTGACCAAATGCCTCGATCACTTTTCCTGCTGCATCTGGACCAGTGTGACCTTCTGTTAGCACGATACGCGTTGAGGCTACGTTGAGAGAAAGTCTTAACATTGTTGTTACTAAAAGCACTGAAGGAAATGCCATGAAGTCTAAAGGCTTAACGGTATAGAGTGCAGTAAGGAGAACGATGATGGAGAGCGCTAAATTAAATGTAAAGAAAATATCAAGTAGAAAAGCTGGTATTGGCAAGACCATCAACATCAGAATAATGATGACGATGAAAGGCGCGGTTAGCGCCTTTGCATTTAAATTAGCCATTAATTTTTTCAAATCCATTAGGCTATCTCTTTCATTAATGCATCAGGTTTAATTGCATCATAAGGATCTAAACCTGGTGGAAGCTCCAGTAGTTCTGGAAACTCAGGTTCAATTTGCCCGGCCTGTTTAGACATTCGTAACTGAAATACATAGGCTAATATTTGTGCAACAGCGTTATAGAGTGTTGGTGGAATTTCTTCATCAAGATCAGTAATTTTGTAAAGAGCACGTGCAAGTGGCGGCGCTTCAACAATTAAAATATTACTTTCAGATGCAAGTTCTCTAATTTTCATTGCCACATCATCCACACCTTTAGCGATAACTACAGGTGCGCGATTTGAATTCTCAGGATATTGCAAAGCTACAGCGTAGTGTGTTGGATTAGTGATCACAACATCTGCCGTTGGTACTTTAGACATCATTCTTCTTCA